>ERZ795060.53-NODE-53-length-143698-cov-8.923442_pt1 | contig 143698 bp, 113 predicted proteins | sample MGYA00375144_ERZ795060 | MGnify/ENA primary metagenome ERZ795060 (study PRJEB30189, sample SAMN05720157) | activated sludge metagenome | isolation source: anaerobic digester from wastewater treatment plant | place: Japan | collected 2015-05-15 ...
CGGTGCCAGAGGCCCCGGAACTGATTTTATGTTAACCAGCAAAGCTGGACGGAAAAATATAAAAGAGGTATGAAGAAATTTCCTTTAACATAAAATCGTACCGTTCCGGTGCCAGAGGCCCCGGAACTGATTTTATGTTAACCAGCAAAGCTGGACGGAAATTTCTTCATGATTCCCATAATTAATATTATGTTAAATAGTATTTTTATTCATAAAGGAATTCTATATTAATAATTTAATTCTATATTAATAATTTAATTACCTAACTCTCCCCTTTTTCGCAGGAATAAAAAACGCGGTTGAGTCACAACCGCGTTTTAATTATTTATATTCGTTTTTACTGAATCTGTTCAAGCTTCTTTACTACCTCGTTGTATTTTGCTTCAAATTCAGGATTAACTGTTCTAAGTCTGAAATAGAGTTCCTTCAAATTTCTCAGAGAGTCTGGATCGTCTTTCTTGAGCTCAGCTGCTTTTTCAAAATAAGGCACAGCCTGGATAAATACTGCATTTGCTTCTGCTATTGCAGCATTATATTTTGCAACATCCATAATTTCGTTTGCTTTCTGAAACATTGCAACAGCCTTATTGTAATAACAGACTCCAAGATTAAACTGAGTATTATACTCATCCCCTTTCAATTCAATGGATTTTTTAAGACTTGCTATTGCTTCATCATATTTTTCCTGCTTCATGTATAATACTCCTTCAGCCCAATAGAGTGTGTAATCGTTTTCTTTTTGACTTTTTGCCATGTTCAGATATGAGAAGGCTTCATCAAGCTTATCAGTTGTCATGTAGAAATCAACCAGGTTAAGTATAACATCCTGATTGTTAGGATATAATTCGAATGCTTTTTTCAGGGTAGCCTCAGCATTTGCAAGGTCATTCATTTCCTTGTAGCAGCTGTAGATAAGGAAATATGGCATCGGGCCTTCATATTTCATATCAGCACATTTCTGAAAATGTACTATTGCCCTGTCATACATTTTTGCATTGTAAGCTGCAAGACCTGCGTTGAAATAGATGCCCGTATCAGGAACTCCGATATATAGTGGACTGGTAGCAACTTTAATATTATTTTCAAATGATTTCAGAGCACCTGCAAAATCCTGAGCTTCAAATCTTTGAACTCCCTGAGTTATAAAGTCGTTTCCAAGAAGCACATATGTATTATTAAGCTTGAGCTGCTTGTCGATAGTACCCTTGGGATCAAGTTCAAGGGCCTTTTCATAAGCTGCCAGAGCTTCTTCAAGAGGATCAGCATAAAACGCTTTAAACTTGGGATTATCTGATCTGAAACATTCCTGTGCCAGCCTACCTTTGGCAACCCAGGTTTTAGGATTATTTTTTGATTTTTCATTAACCAGAGCCTGGTCAAGAGCTTCTTTTGCCTTATCGAGCAGTCCCTGATCAATATAACTCAGCGCACTGGTTACTTTCCCCATCTGGGCCAAAGCACCGTAAGTAATTGAAATCGAAACAAATATTGCTATTAACTTTTTCATGGTTTAAATTTTAGTTATAAAAATCGCTTCAAATTTAAAACACTTTTAATTAAAATTCATCAAAATCTTTGCCATTTTCATTTGATGGTGAAAAATTTTCATCATCATAATCAGCTTCTTCCCCACCATCCTCTTCATTAATTTCCACACATGCAACAGATGCTATTGAATCATTTTCTCTAAGATTTATGAGCTTAACACCCTGTGTTGCCCTTCCCATCAGTCTGATTCCCGATACAGGTATCCTGAGGATATTTCCATTCAATGTTATTATCATAAGATCATCATTATCAGTAACATCTTTAAGGGCGATAAGTGAGCCGGTTTTTTCAGTGATATTTATGGTTTTCACACCCTTTCCTCCCCTGTTTGTAATTCTATAACTATCTATGCTAGTACGTTTCCCATTTCCTTTTTCCGAAACAACCAGAACATCTTTCTCCTTGTTTTCGATTGTAATCATACCAATAACAATATCATCATCCGAAGCAAGTTTTATACCTCTTACTCCTGAAGCCGTTCTTCCCATTGGTCGAACACTGCTCTCGTGAAATCTGATTGCCCTTCCCGATTTTACAGCAAGCATTATTTCATGATTTCCATTAGTAAGGCGAGCTTCAATAAGTTCATCTCCATCTCTTACAGTTATGGCATTAACCCCCGAACTTCTTGGTCGTGAATAGGCCTCAAGTGACGTTTTTTTAATAATTCCCTTCGCAGTGCATAAAACAATGTAATTGTTTTTTATGTATTTCTCGTCATCAAGGGTTTTAACATTAATGAATGCTCTGATATTGTCATCAGGTTCAATATTTATTAGATTCTGTATAGCTCTTCCTTTAGAGGTTCTTGTGCCTTCCGGGATATTATATACTTTAAGCCAGTAACATTTCCCCTTGCCTGTGAAGAAGAGCATTGTATTATGCATGGTTGCAATATAAAGATGTTCAATGAAATCTTCATCGCGTATTGTACTGGCCCTCGACCCTATGCCCCCGCGATTTTGCCTGCGAAATTCTGTGAGAGGGGTTCTTTTAATGTATCCGAGATGGGATATTGTAATAACCATCTCATCATCAGAATAAAAATCTTCGGGATTAAATTCTTCAACGTTTGGTACTATCTCCGTACGCCTGTCGTCGCCGTATTTTTCTTTTATTTCAAGCAGCTCATCCTTTATAATCTTCATTTGCAGATCAATACTTCCCAGTACATTCCTCAGATACTCAATCTGCTTTTTCACTTCCTCATATTCTGCTCTGAGTTTATCCTGTTCGAGGCCTGTAAGCTGCCTGAGTCTCATATCGACTATAGCCCTCGCCTGTTCTTCCGAAAGATTGAATCTCTCAATAAGTTTTTCCCTGGCCTCATCAGGATTTGATGAACCTCTTATAATTGCAACAACCTCATCAATATTGTCGCTTGCGATAATAAGACCCTCCAGAATATGCAAACGTTTTTCGGCCTGGTCAAGGTCAAATTTTGTTCTTCTCAGAATAACATCATGGCGGTGTTTTACATATAAATCTATAAGGTCTTTAAGGCTGAGCAGGCGCGGCCTACCTTTTACAAGGGCTATATTGTTAACATTAAAAGCTGTCTGTAGCTGTGAGTACTTGTAGAGGTTGTTTAGAACTACATTGGCAGTAGCATCTTTTTTAAGAATTATTACAACCCTTGTTCCATTTCTGTCAGATTCATCGTTAATGTAGGAGATTCCCTCTAATTTACCATCATTGATCAAATCTGCTATTTTTTTGATCATCTCGGCCTTATTTACCATAAAGGGAATCTCTGTAACCACAATACATTCTCTTCCGGAATGGGTATGTTCTATTTCTGTTCGTGCCCGGATAATGATTTTACCCCTTCCTGTTTCGTATGCATCTTTAATCCCCTGTTGACCGTAAATTATCCCTCCTGTTGGGAAGTCAGGTCCTTTCACATATTGGAGTAACTCGTTAACAGTAATATTCCTGTTTTCTATAAAAGCCACAATTGCATCCACTATTTCGGAGAGGTTATGCGGAGGCATGTTTGTAGCCATACCGACTGCAATACCTGAGGTTCCGTTGATAAGAAGATTGGGAATTTTTGATGGAAGGACAGCAGGCTCCTGCAACGAATCGTCGAAATTTAGCTGAAAATCCACAGTATTCTTATCAATATCGGCCAGCATTTCTTCTGCTATTTTCTTTAATCTGGCCTCTGTGTATCTCATAGCTGCCGGGCTGTCGCCGTCAATTGAACCGAAGTTGCCCTGTCCGTCAATAAGAGGATACCTGAGCGACCAGTCCTGTGCCATTCTTACCATGGCTTCATAAACAGATGTATCTCCATGGGGATGGTATTTACCCAGGACCTCTCCCACTATTCTTGCTGATTTCTTAAACGGACGATTGGATAAAACACCAAGCTCCCACATTCCGTAAAGAACCCTCCTCTGAACAGGCTTAAGTCCGTCCCTTACGTCAGGCAAAGCTCTTGAAACTATAACCGACATCGAATAATCGATGTAGGCCGACTTCATCTCCTCTTCAATGTTAACCTTAACAACTCTTTCCACCTCAATACACTGTTTAACAATTATTTAAAACAAATCATTATTTTAATTAAATCAGAGCACGAACTTAGTGAATATTTAAGTAATTTTGAGAATTAAATACGTTGATTTTTTAACATAATTGTTTATAAATAGGCATGATTATTGCCAGATTATATTACAGCTATAAAGTAACTTTGAAAAGCGGACAAAAAGGTTACTTTTTAACATGTTTTATGACATTATGGCATGATTTATATTTTAAGCAAGAATGTTTGGTTTTATATTAAATTAAAGATTGATTTATGGATTCACAATTCTCGCAACGAGTAAAAGATATTCTTACATACAGCAAAGAGGAAGCTATAAGGCTGGGAAACAGTTATATCAGCCCTGAGCATCTGTTTCTTGGCATACTTCGCGACGGAGAAGGTGTTGCTATTGATATTCTTCTGAACTCAGGAGTTGACCTTCTTATGATTAAAGGTGCCATAGAAAAAAGTATCAGAGCAGAAAATCCGGTGCCTGTAACTGATAATGCTGTTATACCTTTATTAAAAAGTACAGAACGTATACTTAAACTGGTTCATCTTGAGGCCAGGTCGTTAAAAAGTGATACTATTGAATCCGAGCATCTTCTTCTTGCAATACTGAAAGATGATAACGCCCTTGTAACACGTTTTCTCAAAGAGTTGGATGTTGATTATCAGACGGTAAGGCGTTATGTTGAAAGTGAAGGTCCTTCTGCAAGGGCAGATTTTCCTCGTGAAGATGATGATGAAACCTTTAGTTACGGGCCATCAGGCAGGGGCTCAGCAGGTTCTTCTTCAAAGCCTTCATCAGAGACTCCTGTACTTGACAATTTCGGAATAGACCTCACAAAAGCAGCCGAGGAAGGTCGTCTGGATCCCATAGTGGGAAGAGACAGGGAAATTGAGCGGCTAGCACAGATTCTTTCAAGAAGAAAGAAGAACAATCCTGTGCTCATAGGTGAACCCGGGGTTGGAAAATCAGCTATAGCTGAAGGTCTTGCTCTCAGGATAGTAAAAAAGAATGTATCACGGGTTTTGTTTAACAAAAGAGTTGTAGCGCTCGACCTTGCATCAATTGTTGCAGGTACCAAGTACCGTGGACAGTTTGAGGAGCGAATGAAAGCAATCCTGAACGAGCTTTCGAGGAACAATAATATTATTCTCTTTATTGATGAGATTCATACAATAGTAGGAGCAGGTGGCGCTACGGGTTCCCTCGATGCTGCCAATATGCTTAAACCTGCCCTGGCAAGAGGTGAAATTCAGTGCATAGGAGCCACAACACTCGACGAATATAGAGAGCATATCGAAAAAGACGGTGCTCTTGAAAGGAGATTCCAGAAAGTTCTGGTAGAACCCACAACTATAGAAGAAACGATTAATATACTTCATAATATTAAAGAAAGGTACGAGGAACATCACAATGTGATTTACACCGATGCTGCCATTGAGGCATGTGTAAAACTGACTAACAGATATATCACTGACAGACATCTGCCCGACAAGGCAATTGATGCTCTCGACGAAGCAGGATCAAGAGTTCACATTTCCAATATTGTAGTGCCTGAGCGTATTCTGGCTCTTGAAAAGCAGCTTGAAGAGACCAAAAAGGAAAAAATGGCAGCCGTAAAAAATCAGAATTTCGAAAAAGCTGCAAGTTTCAGGGACAAAGAAAAGGAGCTTCTTGATCTGATTGAACAGGAAAAGAAAAAATGGGAGAAAGAACTTGCTCAGAACAGGGAGATTGTTGATGCCGACAAAGTGGCTGAAGTGGTTGCAATGATGACAGGCATCCCTGTTCAGAGGATTGCCCAGACTGAGGGAACGAGGCTTCTCAAGATGGCAGATGAGCTTAAAGCAAGCATTGTCGGACAGGATGAGGCAATTGAAAAGGTAGTAAAGGCAATACAGCGCAACAGGGCCGGTCTGAAAGATCCGAATAAACCTATAGGCTCATTTATTTTCCTTGGACCAACTGGTGTTGGAAAAACACAGCTGGCAAAAGTTCTTGCAAAATTTCTGTTCGATAGCACTGATAACCTTATTAGAATCGACATGAGCGAATACATGGAGAAATTCTCGGTATCGCGACTTGTCGGTGCTCCTCCGGGATATGTCGGTTACGAGGAGGGCGGACAGCTTACGGAAAAAGTAAGAAGGAAACCCTATTCGGTTGTTCTGCTTGATGAGATTGAAAAGGCACATCCGGATGTGTTCAACATATTGCTTCAGGTGCTTGATGAAGGCCAGCTTACTGACAGTCTTGGCCGTAGAGTTGATTTTAGAAATACTATTGTAATATTAACATCAAACATAGGATCAAGACAACTGGCAGAATTCGGGCGTGGGATTGGCTTTGAAACTGCTGCAAGGAAGGCAACAAGGGATGAGCAGACAAAGAGCATTCTTCAGAAAGCATTGCAGAAAACTTTTGCTCCCGAGTTTTTAAACAGAATTGACGATGTTATAATATTTAATCCTCTTGAGAAAGAAGATATTGAGAAGATTATAGATATTGAACTTAAAGGTTTATACGAGAGGATAAAAGCCCTGGGTTATGAACTCAGGATCTCGAAGGCAGCCAAAGATTTTATTGCCGAAAAAGGGTTTGATCCGAATTTTGGAGCAAGGCCACTGAAGAGAGCTATTCAGAAATATCTGGAGGATCCCATGGCTGAAGTGATGATAAAATCTGTGCTTGAAGAAGGTGATTATGTAAGCGTTGGTTACAATAAAGCCAAAGATGAAATAAGAATCAAAATCAAAAAAAGGAAAAAAACACCAGGCAGCAGGAAAACAACTGACAGTGTTGTAAAACCCTGAAAGTTACATTAAAAGATACGCTTTTTATTCAGCGGGAACCCCATAAAGATCGAATTCTTCAGCACCGGTGATTTTAATTTTGTAAAATAATCCTGGGGTAAGTTTATATTTTGCATCAATAAGAACTTCCTGATCTACTTCAGGGCTATCAAATTGTGTTCTTCCGACATAGTAACCTCCCTCCTGCCGGTCGATAATTACTTCGAATAAATTATCTATTTTTTCGAGGTTAGTTTTATGCGAAATATTCTGCTGAATCTCCATTATTTCTGCTGCCCTTGCTTCTTTCTCTTCTTCCGGTATATCATCATTGTAGTTTTCAAAAGCATATGTACCATCTTCGTGTGAATATTTGAAAACACCAAGCCTGTCGAACCTGAAATCCGAGATAAACTTTTTGAGCTCTTCAAAATCCTTTTTTGTCTCACCAGGATGTCCCACTATTAGAGCCGTTCTTATCGCTGCTCCGGGAATTATTTCCCTGATATGTGCAAGAAGATTTTCGAGGCTCTTTCTAGTATAACTTCTCTTCATGAGCCGAAGTACCCTTGTGGAAACGTGTTGAATTGGTATGTCAATATATTTACAAATGTTGCTTTCAGTTCCTATTAATTCCAGCAGGGAATCGTTCAAACCTTCAGGATAGAGGTACTGAAGCCTTATCCAGGGAAAATAATTTTGCTCCAGAATCTTTTGGATAAGATACGTAAGTTTTCTTTTCTTGTATATGTCCACTCCGTAATAATTAAGATCCTGTGCAATGAGAATCAGTTCTTTCACACCTTTACTTGCGAGGAATGTTGTTTCTTCAAGCAGGCTATCAATAGTTCTTGAAATATATTTTCCTCTTATCTGAGGTATGGCACAGAAGGCACATTTTCTGTCACATCCTTCTGAAATTTTCATATAGGCATAATGGCCCGGACCAGTTATCACCCTTTCTGTGGTTGGGTTTTCTTTTCCTTCATAACCGGACACAAGGTGTTCAATAATTTCTTTTACACTGTTAACACCTGAGAAATGGTCGACTTCAGGAATTTCTTTCTTTAGTTCCGGCATATATTTCTGTGACAGGCAACCTGTTACGAAAATTCTTTTAATCAGACCCTGTTCTTTAGCCCTGACATAATTAAGGATTGTGTTTATGCTTTCTTCTTTTGCGTCGTGGATGAAGCCACAGGTATTAATTATTACAGTATCGAAGGGAAAATCGTTTGAATCGTGCAGAACCTTATATCCTTTAAGTTCAAGGTTTTTAAGAAGTATTTCTGAGTCGACAATATTTTTAGGGCAACCAAGAGTAACAACGTTTATTTTTTCGGTTGAACTTTTATTTATGGGTAAATGTTTCATGAAAAAAGGGAATCAACAAATTCGAATCTGTCAAAAATCTGGAGGTCTTCTATTTTTTCTCCGGTACCAATGTATTTAACAGGTATTTTAAGCTGGTCGGATATTCCCAGCACCACTCCCCCCTTTGCTGTACCGTCGAGTTTTGTGATAGCGAGGGCTGTTATGCCGGTGAAGGATGTAAATTGTTTAGCCTGTTCGAATGCATTTTGTCCGGTTGAGCCATCAAGAACCAGCAATACTTCGTGGGGGGCACCGGGTACGACTTTCTCCATAACCCTTCTGATTTTTGCCAGTTCGTTCATCAGGTTCACTTTATTGTGAAGTCTTCCTGCTGTATCGACAATAACTACCTCTGCTCCTGTTGAAACTGCTTTCTGGAGAGTTTCGTAGGCAACCGAACCCGGATCGGATCCCATCTGGGATTTAACAAGTGGAACATCGGCACGCTGCGCCCAGATGCTCAGCTGGTCAATTGCTGCTGCCCTGAAAGTATCTGCTGCACCCAGCAGAACTTTTCGCCCGGCCTTCTTGTATTGATATGCAAGCTTCCCAATTGTCGTGGTTTTACCTGTTCCATTAACGCCAACAACCATTATTACATAAGGAACAGCAGGAAGAGGAGAAGAAAAATCGGGTACCGGACTCGTTTTGTTCTCAGCAAGAAGTGCAGCAATTTCCTCTTTAAGTATTTTATTCAGTTCAACAGTATTCAGGTATTTGTCCCTTGCAACTCTTTTCTCAATACGGTCAATTATTCTCAAAGTTGTCTCAACTCCCACATCAGAGGAAATTAGAATTTCTTCAAGATTATCTAAAACTTCGTCATCAACATGTGATTTTCCTGCTATTGCTCTTGAAATTCTGGCAAATACACTCTCTCTAGTTTTTTCCAGACCCTTATTAAGGTTCTCCTTTTCTTTTTTCCCTATGAATCCGAATAAACTCATTTTGTATTTTCTAAGCAGGCTTTGATAATGACAAAAAAAGCCCTCTTCATGTTGAAGAAAGCTTTTTTTCGGGTCAGTGTTTTAATTTATTTCTTATTAAAAAAATCTTTTACGTGGTCATAATGGACAACCTCTTCCTTGAATATATAAGCCCCTGATTTTTCAGATTTTACCATCTTGATGCACTTAACAAAGTGTTTACCTACACCTGTTTTTAATGTTGCAACTACTTTCTTTGCCATATCTCAGATTATTTTATTTCCCTGTGAATAGTATACCTTTTTAGAATCGGGTTATATTTTCTCCTCTCCAAACGATCAGGAGTATTTTTTTTGTTTTTTGTTGTTATATACCTTGAAGTACCTGGCAAACCACTCTCCTTATGTTCGGTGCATTCGAGAATTACCTGTACCCTGTTTCCTTTTCCTTTTTTTGCCATGTTGTATTTCTTTTTTAATAGTTAGCAATATAGCCTTTTTCCTTAGCTTCTTTCAATGCAGCGCTCAGTCCTTTTTTGTCAATCAGCCGGATGCCTGCTGCACTGACTCTCAGTTTTATCCACCTGTTTTCTTCAGGTAAAAAATATTTTTTCTCAAAAAGATTCGGGAGAAACAATCTTTTTGTCCTTCTTTTTGAGTGGGATACATTATGACCCCTCTGAGCTTTTTTCCCTGTTATCTGACAGATACGTGCCATTTTAATGTCTATTTCCTGTTAAAAATTTATTCATAAAATTGACGCGCAAATTACGTCATTTTTATTGGATTAAACAAATTTTTATTAAACTTTTTTAAACAGTGTTTACAAATTATTTGACTAGAACTCGCAAACGGAGCATATTAAGTGCTGCGATAGAGAAATGTTTTATGTTTGTTTCCCTGTCGTGCAGGAACTGATATTTTTCAGCAGTAACGCCATTCTTTGAAGCTACTGATATCCAGACAGAACCAACAGGTTTTTCTGGCGTACCTCCGTCAGGTCCTGCTATACCTGTTGTAGCTACAGCGAAATCGCAATCAAACAACTTAAGTGCTCCAGCTGCCATTTCTTCAGCTACTTCCCTGCTAACAGCACCATTTTCTTTCAGGGTTTTTTCCTTGACTTTCAGAATATTTTTTTTGATACTGTTATCATATGCTATTACTGAACCTTTATAATATGTCGAGCTTCCGGGTACGCTGGTTATCATGTGTGCTACCATTCCACCTGTACAGCTTTCAGCAGTGCATATTGTTAATTGTTTCTCTTTTAATATCTTTCCCAATACCATTTCAAGTGTTTCTTCATCTTCACCATAGATATAATCAGGTATTGTGGCATAAAGTTTTTGTACCTGTTCATTTATCTGTTTCGACAATTCAACCAGGTTATTTCCTGAGCCTGTGAGCCTCAGTTTAATTATTCCCAGAGAAGGTAAATATGCCAGTTTTATATTGGAAGGAAGTTGTGCCTCAAAATCGACAAGCAGTTCTGCCAGGCGGGCTTCAAATGTGCCATAGGTCATAATGTTTTTATGAATTATAATACGTGAGCTGAACCTCTTTTTCAGTTCATGTAATACATGTTCATTCATAATATATTTCATTTCCAGTGGCACACCTGGCAGTGAAATAAAAATGGTTCCCCCCTTTTCGAACCACATACCCGGTGCTGTTCCAGCGGCATTGAAGAGTACCCTGCATGATGCTGGAACATCTGCCTGCCTTCTGTTATTTTCAGTCATTGGCAAATTCCTTCGCTGAAACATAAGTTCAATCATTCCCAGAACTTCCTGGTTTGTTACAAGTGTAGTATTAAAAAATTCACATAATGTTTGTTTTGTTATATCATCGCTGGTAGGTCCAAGTCCACCGGTAATAATAACCACATCTGCTCTGCCGGTCACTTCTGAAAGGATTTTAAGAATACTTTCACGACGATCGGGTATTGAAGTGATCTGAGTTATTTCGAAACCCAGTTTACTTAATTCAGATCCGATCCAGGCAGAATTTGTGTCAACAGTCTGACCTATCAGGATTTCATCACCTATTGTGATAATTTCTGCTTTCATTTCTCTGTGGTTTATTTCTGGAATGTTTTTATTGCAAAAATATATTTTGTAAGTTCAAACATCAATAAATCACTTGACAAATGGATTCGAAAAAAATTATCCGGACCACGGAAGATTTTGTAGTTAACAACATTACAAAGCATGACAGTGCTCATGATTGGTGGCATATTGACAGGGTCAGGCGGATGGCACTCTTTATTTGCAAGGAAGAAAAATCGGGTAATCCTTTGATTGTTGAAGTTTCTGCATTGCTTCATGAAATAGGCGATAGAAAATTTAATGATGATTCGGGCGAAGATGTAATCAGTAAAATGAGAAAAATGCTTTTGGAGACCGGACTTAATGAAAAGATGATTAATGAGATAATTTTTATCAGTCAGAACATTTCGTTCAGCAAAGGGTATAAGGGAACAGGGATTACAGATGAGTTTAAGATTATTCAGGATGCTGACAGACTGGATGCCATAGGGGCAATCGGTATTGCCAGGGCTTTTTCGTATGGAGGATTCACAGGTGTACCCCTTTTCGACCCAGAAGGACATAGGGAGTCGACAATAAAGCACTTTTATGACAAACTGCTCAAGCTAAAGGATTTGATGAATACAGAGACTGCAAAAAAGCTTGCCGAGGAAAGACATATATATATGGCCGGGTTTCTTGACAGGTTTTACCAGGAGTGGAACACGGCAGGAAACGTATATTGTTAGCAACGGTAACAATCCGCGGATTTATCTGATTGAGTGACGCTGTACTAAAATAAAAAACCTCCTGAATTATAGATTCGGAGGTTTGAGCGGGAAACGGGATTCGAACCCGCGACCCTCAGCTTGGGAAGCTGATGCTCTGCCAACTGAGCTATTCCCGCATTAGAATTTTTCACCTGCAAAAATAAAAGAAAAATAAATCCAATTAAAGTACTCACACACCATTTTGCAGGAACTTATACAAAGAATTCAGGAACTGTATTTCCTTTGAGCCTCCCACGGGATTTGAACCCGCGACCTGCTCATTACGAGTGAGCTGCTCTACCACTGAGCTAAGGAGGCAGAAACGGTGCAAATATAAAAATAGATTACTATTTGGTCAATTAATCTTTTATTCAAGTTTTTTAAGTCTTTCCAGAAGTGGCGGATGCGAGTAGTGAAAAAACACATATACCGGATGGGGATTCATATTGGACAAATTTTTGACTGACAGTTTTTTAAGAGCCTCTGAAAGTGGTACGGCATAATTGTATTTCTTAACAAAAGCGTCAGCCTGAAGTTCATTTTTCCTTGAAATATAGTTTGCTATCAGTCCTATTACAAGAGACAGAGGGCTGTATAGAATTCCAAACACCAGCAATCCAAGGTGAAAGCTTGCATATTCTGCACCAAGTGCTTTTGAAAGAGCCGGGCTATCAACTACCAGTGAAAAAAGAAACAGAGTAAGACCAGTAAGCAGTATAGAGACAAGCATGTTATGTATAATATGCTTTCTTTTATAGTGTCCGGTTTCGTGGGCGAGAACTGCTACGATTTCATCTTCTTCAAGTTCTTTAAGTAATGTATCATACAAAACAATTCTTTTTTTTGAGCCAAAACCAGAGAAATAGGCATTGGCCTTTGTACTTCTTTTTGAACCGTCGATTATATAAATATTACTGAGGTGAAAATCTGTCTTACTGGCAAATTCTTCAATTTTGGTTCTAAGGGAACCTTCTTGAAGTGGAGTCTGTTTATTGAACAGAGGAACTATGAGTTCAGAGTAGAAGAAATTTATAAAGATTGTAAAAACCGTAATTAAAATCCATGCATATATCCAGAATGATTTTCCAGTCTTATAATAGAACCATGTAATAAGAGCAAGAACAGGAGCACCTATAACTAAGGCAAGTATCCACGATTTAATATGGTCAGTGATAAATGTTCTGATAGTCATTGTGTTGAAACCATATTTCTTTTCTATTACAAAGTTATCGTAATAGCTGAAAGGGATATTCAATAAATCAGTAGCAAGGCCGATGATTCCAAAAAACATTAAGGACATTAACACAGGGTGGCTTGTTATGCTTCTAACCAGATTATCAACAAAGGCAAAGCCACCTGAAATAATCATTAGCAGTAAAATTACGAGGTTGAATGTAGAGGACCATAGTGAAAGTCTGTTATTATCTTTCTGGTAGAATTGTGTTTTCCGGTATTCATTTTCATCGCATATTCCCTTAAGCCGGTCAGGAAGTTCAGGTGACCACATTTTAGAGTTAAGGTAGTTAAGGTACCTTTCGGTTAAGTATCCTGCTACAGGGATTGCAATAATCAGTATTAATATCAGATTATGCATTTAAACAGAATATATTTAAGAACATATAATAAAAAAAGCAGGGCGCTGTTTTTAGAAAGAAAGTGTGTGGAATAAATATGTCTCGCTGCATTTCCTCGTGCTAAAAGGATAGGCGCCCTGCGATGGTGTAAATATAATAAAAAATTTCATTATGTCAACATTCCTCCACAAATATTTATTACCTGTCCTGTAACATAGGAAGAAAGGTCAGATGCGAGGAACAGTGCGACTGAAGCCACGTCGTCGGGTGTACCAGCGCGTTTGAGCGGTATTTTTTCAGTCCATTCTTTTTTAATTTCTTCGGGTAGTTTATCAGTCATTTCAGTCATAATAAATCCAGGTGCCAGTGCATTGCAGCGAATATTTCTTGAGCCAACCTCCCTGGCAACGCTTTTTGTAAATCCAATTATTCCTGCTTTCGATGCTGAATAATTGCTCTGACCTGCATTACCTGAGACCCCCACAACAGAACTAAGGTTAATAATAGACCCTCCTTTTTGTTTCATCATCGGCATTAGAACGGCTCTTGTAAGGTTGAATACAGATTTAAGATTGACCCTGATAACAAGATCCCACTGTTCTTCTGTCATTCTCATTAACAATGTGTCACGGGTAATACCGGCATTATTAACCAGGATATCTATTTTCCCAAAATCTTTTATAACCTCTTCCACATTTTTCTGCGATTCGGTGAAGTTGCCCACGTCAAATACATAACCCTTTACCTTCACACCGGTTGATTCTATTTCTTTTATTGCCAACCTGAATTCATCATCTTCTACGATGTTGGTAACGGCAATATCAGCTCCTTCACGGGCAAATTTAAGGGCAATGGCCTTGCCTATTCCCCTGGAAGCTCCGGTTATGAGTGCTGTTTTTCCATCAAGTAATTTCATGGTTTTCGTTTTAATTTCCGCAAATATATCTGAAAACTTTTTAATTCAAACCTGACTTTTTTATAACAGAAGCAACTTTATCTCCTATTTCGGCCGGTGAATCAACTACGTGTATACCGCATTGTTTCATTATTTCTATTTTTGCAATTGCAGTATCATGCTTACCTCCAATAATTGCACCAGCATGTCCCATTCTTCTACCCTTTGGTGCAGTACGTCCAGCTATGAATCCAATAACGGGTTTGGTACCATAGTCCTTTATCCATTCAGCTGCTTCGTTTTCCATATTGCCACCTATCTCCCCTATTATTACGATAGCTTCTGTTTCCGGATCATTCATCATCATTTTTGTAATGTCAAGGATAGAACTACCCACAACCGGGTCGCCTCCTATGCCCACACATGTGGATTGGCCCAGACCCAGTTTTGTGATCTGATCAACTGCTTCGTAGGTAAGTGTTCCCGACCGCGAAATAATTCCAATGTTACCTTTATGGTGAATGAATCCAGGCATAATACCAGCTTTTGCCTCGCCCGGGGTTATTATTCCCGGGCAGTTAGGTCCGATGAGTACGCATTGCGGAAAGTTTTTAAGGTAATGCTTTGCATGAACCATATCTGATACAGGTATTCCTTCGGTTATTGCAACAATCAGTTTTATGCCGCCTTTAGCTGCTTCCATAATTGCGTCGGCTGCTGCTGCAGGAGGAACAAATATCACCGACACATCTGCCCCGGTTTCCTGAACTGCTTCCCTTACTGTATTAAAAACTGGAAGATTGAGGTGAACCTGACCTCCTTTACCCGGTGTCACGCCTCCAACCACCTTTGAACCATATTCAATCATCTGAAGTGAGTGAAAAGTACCCTCACTGCCAGTAAAACCCTGTATTATAATTCTGGAGTTTTTATTCAGAAGAATGCTCATAAATAATTGAATAAATTAATTTTAACTACTTGTTGGTTATTGCTGCTCCATTTTACTTATTTTCAAAAGTACAATAATTATTCTGTACTTTGATTATATTTGACAGAACAATCAGCAAGCGATGATTGATTATATTGAGCCTATTTTGTACATAGGTATTTCCCAGTCTTTTTTTGCAGGACTTCTTGTTGCAACGAAAAAGCCGGTTACTATCGCCAACAGACTGATGGCCGCCTGGTTATTTATGATATGCATTGAACTGATTTTTGCATTGATAAACAGCAAAGTCCTTGAAATGTACTCTTTCCAGTTTATTACATTTACATACGGGCCTCTTCTTTATCTGTATGTTAAGTTTATGACTGACCCCGAAAGAAAGTTTAACTGGCTCTCTCTACTTCATTTTATACCCTTTGTAGCATTTTTTATTATTTCAGTAATTTTCAGATCTGAGCCACTTGTAAGGGATTTGAGAAGCTTCTTTGTAGCTGATAAATTTCTTTCCCTTAGATTGATTTATGGTTTCAGTTTCTTTCTTTCCATAACCATTTACAGCTCATTAACATTCCTTGAAATCAGACGTCACCAGAAAAACCTCAGAAACCTCGTTTCATATACATCTGGCGTTATAACCCTTAGCTGGCTGAAAATAATCTCAATAAGTTTTTATGCAGCATATTTTATTCTTTTCATTCTCGGCGGACTGAATATGATAGGAAACTATATTCCATTTGATCCTTATTTTGTAATATTTTTCTTTATTGCAGTGTTCTCCTTTGCATACAGCTTTTACGGGATTAAACAACCGGTAATCTTTGGACAGGAGCTCATATTAAATGATATAAACGGGAACAAAAAGGAAATTACAAAGTACCAGAAGAGTGGACTGAAAGAAGAACAGGCAGATGAATATCTGAAGATTCTTCTCGATTGCATGGAAAAGGAAAAGCCTTATCTCAATAATAATTTAAGTATCAACGATCTATCTTCTTTAACGGGAATACCACGTCATCATATCACTCAGGTTCTCAATGAAAAATATGGTAAGAATTTTTTTACGTTTATAAATGAGTACAGGGTGAAAGAGGTAATCTCAAGGCTTTCTGATCCGAGATATAACAGTTACACCCTTCTTGCAATTGCATATGATTCGGGCTTCAATTCAAAAGCCACATTTAACTCCTTTTTTAAAAGCTATACTGGCCTCACTCCCAGTGAGTACAGGGAAAAGTTAGCTGGCAGCTCCGGTTCCTGAGCAGAGTCTTTCCCTGCAAGATTGAACCAGTAAGTTTCTTTTTCCCGGTATTAAAAAATCGGATTGGACGACCGTTTATTCTTCAATCTCTTTCTTTGACCGAAAAAAAAGCAAGGCATGAGATTCGGCAAAGTAGAGGTTTTCATCTTAGCATCTATTATAAAAGGCACATTATTATCTGTTTACTGCCTGAATGGCCAAACTGAAGTACAAAACCAGACACTTTCTTTTGGAGGTTTTGTAAGAGGTGGTGCATATTATGATCTTAACCGTCAGAATGACAAGCCTTTGTTTTCAAGCGGATTTTCTGATCTCGCTTTAAAGCTTGAAGCCCGGCAGGAAGATAAAATGAGGGCATTTTCGGATATCAGGTTGCGATACGGCTCTGAGTTCAACAATTCTGTTAATTCTATAACAATAAGAGAGGCTTTTACAGAAGTCTACTTCCCCTTTTTCAGGTTCTCAATAGGACAGCAGATTATAAAATGGGCAAAAACTGATTTTACAACCACAAATTCAAAGTTAAACCCGCAAAATTTCATAACAAGATCCCCCGACAGGGAGGATATGGATCTTGGCAACATAATTGCCTCATTATCATGGTATCCTTCTCCCATATTTGATTTTCAGGCAGTATATATCCCCTTTTATCGTCCATCGGTTCTTCTTGTAGATCAAGTGCCTATTCCTGAAGGAGTTGAAATTAAATCGTTAAAATCACTTGTTACCGATAAAAATTATTCGGGATATGGTTTTAAGGGGAGTATTCACATCAGAGGTGCAGATCTAGGCGTTACATGGTTCGATGGATATGATCCTATGCCAGGGATTAAGCTTGATGAGTTTTCTCTTGATATGTCAGGTCCTGTTCCTGTTGCTTCGACAAAACTGAGTGTGACTCCATATAAAATAAGGAGTGCAGGAATATTCTTTGAAGCAGTGACCGGAGAAATATGTACGAGGGGTGAAGTCGCATTATCCGATCCTTATGCTGATTACAGAGAAAATGAATATGTTCCAGCTCCTGAGGTAAAATGGGTTGGAGGGTTTGATTATACACCGGGAGACTGGAGAATTGTTTTTGAATATTCTGGAAAATACATTACACGCTTCACCAGGCCTGATACAGAACCCTTAATTGGCACTGAGCCTGATTATACACAGCTTCTTCAATTGATTTCCACGCCTGGTTTTGATATAAAGGAATATGTAAGAAAACAAACAGAAGCTTTCAACAGACTTTACAACTACCAGCTGGAAAAATCATATCATTCTGCAGGTTTGAGGCTCGAGAAAGAAATTGCATATGGTAAATATGTCACTTCTTTATCTGGTTTATACAATTTTACGGCTCATGAACTCTTATTGATTCCCGAAATTAAGTTCAAACCATACGACGCTATTACAATTACAGCCGGAGCAGAAATATATTCAGGCAGGAAAGGTTCTTTATACAAGCTTGTAAATGACTTTATGGAAAGCATTTATGCAGGAATTAGAATTGATTTTTAATCAGATTATATATGAGTAGATTCATCATAAGGTTCAGATGGCTGATAATTTCAGTTTGTTTAATTACCGGATGTTTTTTCATCTTTCTCATTCCTAAAGCTTCAACTGAACCCGATATCAGAAATTATATTCCTTCGAATCTGCAGTCGAAAATAAGAACTGACTCGATTGAGAGCGTATTCGGATTTCAGGATATGGTGATGATTCTTTACAGAGACACCTCTTCAGTGATTACGGGAAATAATCTTACGACACTTAAGAGAATTGAAGAACAATTATCACAATTAAGCGAAATTTCGTCCATCATCTCCCCTTTCAGCATTAAGGCAATAAGAAGCGAGGAAGGTTACATGGTTGCTGAAAGGCTTGTTGGACAAATACCTTCCAACAGGAAAGAAGAGGAGGAGTTAATTTCCAGAATTAATTCAAATAGTTACTCACGTGATATAGTTTTTTCTCCAGATCTAAAGACAGCTGCTATAACACTTACTCTTTCCAATAAAACACATGAAACAGAATTATTGAACAAGATTGATTCCGTCATTATTTCATCAGGTGAGAGTAATAAGGTTATGAAAGGTGGTTTACCTGTAATAAGGAAATTTATACTTAAAGATGTAAGAAGGGATGCCATAATTGTTGTCCCTGTTGCACTATTTATAATGCTTTTAATTCTGCGCCTAACACTCGGGTCATGGAGGAATGTTTATATTCCATTTTCTGTGGTGATTCTGTCAACAGGGATAAGCATGGGGCTTATACCACTGCTGGGGTGGAAATTGTCAATTATTACTCTTCTCATTCCAATAATACTTATAGCCGTAGCTAACAATTACGGAATATATCTTGTAAGTTATTATAACCGGGTTGCAAATACAATTAAGGGCAGCAAATATGAAATCCTTAAAGAAGTAATGGGTTCTTTAAGGATACCTGTGTTATTCAGTGGACTGACCACAATAGCAGGAATACTTGGTTTGCTCGCTCATTCAATAATTCCCGCAAGGCAGGTTGGAGTGCTTGCGGCATGTGGCATTTCCATAGCATTGGCAATGAGTTTCTTTATGGTACCTGCTCTGCTATCTGTCAGTAAAACAGACTATTCTGCAAAACTAAGGATGAATTTTGTTAATCATGGAATGGATGGTTTTTTCAGGCGTCTTTCAATGCTTATTACAAAACACCCGGGCAAGGTACTGGTTTTTTCAGTGATAGTAATCTTATCAGTAGGTGCTGGAATTATTTTCCTCCGGACAGATACAAACCAGGAACATTTTTTCCCGGAAAGACATCCGTTAAGAAGAACGTCGGAAATAATAAACAAAAGTTTCGGTGGTTCTCAAACAATCTCTGTAATGATTTCTGGCAACATAAAGGACCCCCGGGTAATGAAAGGAATAGACCTTCTTACTAACATGATAGAGTCAGAAAAAGGAGTTGGGAAGGTATTTTCTATATCAAAGGCAGTAAGGGAAATGAGTAAGGCGTTATATGATAGGGATGAAGAAGGATATAACAGGATTCCAGATTCGGAGGAGGCAATAGCTCAGATGTTCGAACTCTATTACATGAGTGGGGATGCAGAGGATTTCAAACAGCTTTTAAATCCTGAAAACGACAGGGCTCACATTATAATAAGGCTATCAAATCCATCTGGTGATGTAATAAAGCGTATTGTCAATATAGTTGAAGAGACCAGGAAAGAAATTCCTGCAAAAATAACTACCGGTGGGTATGCCCTAATAATGTACGATTTCACGGGATCCCTTATAAAAGGACAAGTTTTCTCTCTTGCATTTGCACTTATTATAGTGTTTATACTTCTCTCTCTGGTTTTCAGGTCGGTTAAAGGAGGGCTTACAGGCTCAATACCACTTGCAGCTTCTATTATTGTTCTATTTGGATTTATGGGGTATTCGGGAATTGCCATTGATCCTGCCACTGCACTCCTCTCATCTGTTATGATTGGCGTTGGAGTTGACTTTACCATTCAGTATATGTGGAGGTTCAACATTGAATTAAAAAAGTACAAAGATTATTTCAAAGCGACGGAGAAATCATTTGAATCAATAGGTCAGAGTATTGTTATTAATGCTTTTGCAGTAATGGGAGGCTTTGGTGCACTTATCTTTTCCGGATTTACATCAATTAAGTTTTTTGGTTATCTTGTTGTGATCTCTATTGCATCGTGTCTTGCCGGTTCATTGTTTGTCATCCCTGCATTTCTGATAAAATTCAGGCCCCGGTTTATTGAGAAAAACCTCTCAAAAATAAAATACAGTGAATATGAAAAAGAGTATGCTGGTAAATCTGTTGCTTCTGTCATTGTTAAGGATATCGGCCCAGCAGCCTGATGCTGGCCAGATAATGGAAAAAAGCAGAGAGCTCACACTTACAGGTTCACTTAAGGCAAATGTAAGTCTTACTATTACCGAAAAAAATGGTTCAACCCGTAATCGAACCATTTCCATGATTACAAAAAGTTATACTGACGGAACAGAAAAGAGGCTGATTAAGTTTCTTGAGCCTGCTGATGTAAAGGGTACAGGTATGTTGATAATTGATTACAAAACGGCTGCAGATGAGATGTGGATTTATCTTCCAGCCCTTAAAAAGACCAGAAGAATTGTGAGCTCCGAAAAAGGAAAGAGTTTTATGAATTCAGAATTTTCAAATGCCGATATGAGTTCCCCTTCTCTTTCGGACTTCAAATACCGACACCTTGAGGGCTCGGGGCAGGATGATGTATGGATAATTGAATCTGTTCCTGCAGACAATGAAAAAGTTGCCGAATACGGTTTCTCGCGTCGCATAAGTTATATAGGAAAAAGCAATTATCAGGTAAAAAAGATGGAATTTTTTGACCGGGAAAATAAATTATTCAAAATTATTGAGATAGCATCTGTTTTTCCCGGGGAAAATGGCAAATACATTGTTAGTGAAATGAAGGCTGTTAATCTGTCGAATGGCAGAAGTTCTGTTATTAAATTAACAAATATCACTTTGAACTCGGGAGCTGAAGATTCATTATTCACGCTTCAGAATCTTGAACGGTAATAGATAAACTTTTACACAACTGCACTTAAATTATGGCAGCAAATTATGTTGTTTGCCTCTATATTTATTATTTTTACTTATTCATTACAAATGAATATTAAAAGTGATTAGAAAAGGAGAAACAATATGTGCGCCTGCCACCGCAACGGGGGGCGCAATTGCTGTTGTAAGAGTAAGCGGGCCGAAGAGTTTTGAAATATGTGAGAAAATATTCAGGCCCCATAATAGCAAAACAAGGCTCAGGGAACGAAGAGGTCATACAGTAGTTTATGGTGAAATCGTTGATGGAGAAGAGATAATTGACGATGTGCTTGTAACAGTTTTTCGTAAGCCTCATTCATATACCGGTGAAGACTCTGTAGAGATTTCCTGCCATGGTTCCCAGTATATTATCCGGAAGGTTCTGGAATTATTGATTAATAATGGTGCTGTTCCTGCTCGTCCGGGAGAGTTTACAATGCGTGCATTCATGAACGGAAAGATGGATTTATCACAGGCTGAAGCTGTGGCAGATCTGGTTGCAAGTTCTTCTGAAGCATCCCACAGGCTGGCTATACATCAGATGCGTGGAGGTTTTTCGGAGGAAATAATGCGATTGCGGCAGGAACTGCTTCATTTCACTTCACTCATAGAGCTCGAGCTTGATTTCGGAGAGGAGGATGTAGAATTTGCGGACAGGAGTGAATTGCTGAAAATTGTAAGGCGGGTCAAAGAACTTGCCGGCAAACTGGCTTCATCTTTCAGGCTGGGAAATGCTATAAAAAACGGGGTACCTGTTGTAATAGTAGGAAAACCAAATTCAGGTAAATCCACTTTGCTGAATGCCCTTCTGATGGAAGAGAGAGCAATAGTTTCGGATATTCCCGGAACAACAAGGGACTTTATAGAAGACACAATAGTGATTGACGGTATTGAATACAGGTTTATTGACACTGCAGGATTGAGGGAAACAACTGATGCCATAGAAATTCTTGGAATAAAAAAGACACTTGAAAAAATCAAACAGGCAAGAGTCATTCTTTTAGTGGATGAGATCACAGATTCTCCTGAAACGATAAACCGGAGGGCCGATTATTTAAGAAAACTGGCAGGAGATGATGAAAAAAGACTGATCATCCTTATAAATAAAACTGACCTTTATCCTGAAAAGATGTCCAGAAAGGAGCTTGGTAAATCCATTATGCTTCGTGATAATGAATCGCTGTTATTCATTTCTGCAAAGGGAAAGATAGGGCTTGATGAATTACGGGCAAAACTTGGTGAAGTGATAGAAAAAGAGAAGTTGAGTTCTGAAGATGTAATTATTTCAAATATGAGACATTACGAAGCTTTATCAAAAGTTAGTGAGAGTCTTGCCCGGGTAGAAGAAGGTTTAGAATCTGGTATTCCCGAAGATCTGATAGCAGAAGATATCAGGCAGGCTATTCATTACCTTGGTGAGATTACAGGGGAGATTACGTCGGATGAGATTCTTGGAAATATATTTAAGAACTTCTGTATTGGAAAATAATCAGAACAAAACTTCACTACTATTGATTTTAAGTGCAAGAACATAAAATAACATTTACCAATTTTAAATAAAGTATCAGAATGGAAGCAAAGTACATCAGTTTTGAAATTATTGAAAAATTTGTATTAAAAGTGCTTGTTAAAGCTGGCGTTCCTGAGGATGATGCAAAAATTGTTGCTGACGTATTAATTCAGGCCGACAGGTTTGGAATTGACAGTCATGGTGTTAACCGTTTAAAGCCCATCTATCTTGACCGGCTAAAAGACGGGATTCAGAATCCGGTTACCAGATTTGAAATTGTCAGGGAAGGTCCTACTACAACTGTTATTGATGGTCATTTCGGCATGGGGCAGGTTATTGGTTATAATGCTATGAAGCTTGCAATCAAGAAGGCAAAGGAATTTGGAACAGGTATCAGTGTGGTGCGCAATTCTTCGCATTATGGTATAGCTGGTTATTATGCCCTTATGGCAGTAAAAGAGAATATGATAGGTATTACATGTACCAATGCGAGGCCATCTATAGCTCCAACTTTTGGGGTTGAGAATATGCTGGGCACCAATCCGTTAACATTCGGCATGCCTACTGACGAACCTTTTCCTTTTCTCCTCGATTGTGCCACCTCCATTACGCAGAGAGGTAAAATTGAACTATATGCAAGAGAAGGAAAAAAGCTTCCAAAAGGCTGGGTAATTGATATTAACGGAGAAAGCAAGACTGATCCTGATGAAGTACTGGCAGATCTCATTGCAGGAAGGGCAGCATTGACACCGCTGGGTGGAATAGGAGAAGAAACTGCAGGGTATAAAGGTTATGGCTATGCTACTGTAGTTGAAATACTTTCATCTGCTTTGCAACAGGGAGCATATATGAAAATGCTCATGGGAGGTGTTAAAGATGGAAAGAAATTACCTTACCCCATCGGTCACTTCTTTATGGCTATTGATATAAGTGCCTTCATCGATCCGGAAGAATTTAAGAAGACAACAGGTAATATTTTAAGGGAACTAAGGGCTTCAAGGAAAATGCCCGGTGAAGACAGAATATATACTGCCGGTGAGAAAGAATATTACTGCTGGATGGAGAGAAAAGATAAAGGTGTTCCCTTTAATAAGGAACTGCTGAAAGAATTCAGAGGACTCTGTAAAGAATACAGTCTGGAGGAATATTTGCCTTATTTTGAAGAATAATTTACAGGGGCAATACTTCTGATTTTATGGGTGAACATATTTTCCCCGGTATTCTCTTTTAAGAAGTTTTGAGGCTTCCGGGTTGTTTATAATTTCATTTTTCGTTTGATCCCATCTGACAACTGAATCAGTATAATAGGAAATCATTGCAAGCTGGACTGTTGCTGTAGATTTGAATGCATCTTCAGGCGTGCAGCTTACAAGGTTTTTGTTTTGGGCCCTAACCGCATCAAGAAAATTCCTCACATGGTTATCCTGCATCATAGGTGTTGGGAGTGATATATCCTCTCTTTTTAAATCTTTTTCTGCTGAAAAAATGATGATTTTATTGTCTTCAGCGAATATAGTTCCCTTTTCGCCATAAAAGAATATTCCGTTTTTGAATTCCGGTGTTACATCACCATTTCCCCATAGGCGGTGTTGCCATACAACCGGCACTTTATTAAATTTCATATGTGCAGTTAGTGTATCAGGAGTGGTAATCTGGTCTTTCAGAACAAATATTCCGCCTGTTGTATAGAATTCGGATGGCATATTCTCTCCCATTATTTTTCTTATTATGTCAATATGATGTATACCCCAGTCAACCAGGTGTCCATTTCCATATTCCTTTTCTAGTCTCCATGCTTTATGACCAATGCTTGGTCTGTATTCAAGTTTCGGTGCAGGTCCGCACCACTCTTCCCAGTCGAGTGAAGGAGGCGGAGGTTGAATCCTTGTATCCTGCTGACCAGGATTATAGTGAATTTGAGCAACAATCTGCCTCACCTCTCCTATCCTACCCGACTCAATAAGTTCTTTTGCCTTCTTAAAAGCCATGCTCTGCCTGCGTTGAAAACCTATCTGAACTATATTTCCAGCTCTTTTCCATGCATTAACCATAGCAATTCCTTCAGCCACATCGTACGACAGAGGTTTTTCGCAATAGATATGCAGGCCTCTTTTACAAGCATCAATAAACTGAAGTGCATGCCAGTGTGGTATTGTTCCAATAAATACAGCATCAAGATCTTTCATGTCAAGCATTTCCTGATAATACTTGAATGTCTTAGGTCTTGAACCCTGAAGCTTTTCAATCTCATCAGCACCAGTTTTTAGATGATCAGAATCAACATCACAAACACCTATAAATTCAACATCCCCTGCTTTAATGGCTGCTGTAGAAATAACCATTCCGTACCAGCCAGCACCAATAAGTGCAGCTTTAATCTTTCTATTTTCCTGTCCGGAAGAAATATAGAATGATGTTGCCAGTGCCATAGAACCTGTGCCTGTTAACTTTATGAAATTTCTTCTTTTCATTTCAAAATTTTTTATACAGATAAATTTAACAATTATGGATGATAAAAATAGGTCACAAGTCAGCAATTTTGATAATTTTTGCAGTTTAAGCAAAGAATGTTATGCCAGCAGAAAGAAGAAAAACTGCCATACTCTTTACAGATGCACTTAAACTTAAACGACCAGCTGCTTTTAACGTTATGGTCAAGCCAGCAGGTTCAGTTTGCAATCTTAACTGTGCATATTGTTATTATCTAGAAAAGAGAAAATTATATCCGGAAAAAAAAGATTTCCGGATGACTGAGGAATTACTTGAAGAGTTTACAAAGCAGTATATTGAGGCAAATGAAGTACCTGTAGTAACTTTCACATGGCAGGGTGGTGAGCCAACGCTTATGGGGCTTGAATTTTTCAAAAGGGCCATAGAGCTTCAAAAGAAATACGCCGGAAGAAAGCGGATAGAAAATGCTTTTCAGACAAATGGTACAACGTTGAACGATGACTGGTGTAAGTTTTTCAAAGACAACAATATACTGGTAGGTATCTCAATAGATGGTCCTGAACACAATCACGATCATTACCGGAAGACCTATTCGGGAGGGCCTACATTCAGAAGGGTTATGAAGGGCATAGAGTTACTTCAGAAGCACAGTGTTGAATTTAACACCCTGAGTGTTGTAAATGATTACAATGTTCATTTCGCAAAGGAGACATACAGGTTTTTAAAAGATATTGGCAGTATATTCATGCAGTTTCTCCCGGTTGTTGAAAGGGTAGCTGAAGGTATTAAAGATGATTCTCTTAAGCTTGTCTCGAACGAATATGGGAACCGGACAACTGTTGCACCCTGGACCGTTAACGGGAAAGATTACGGAAAATTTCTGATAACGATTTTTGACGAGTGGGTGAGAAATGACGTTGCAAGGTATTTTGTACAGATTTTTGATGCCACCCTGGCAAACTGGGTGGGTGAAATGCCCGGGGTGTGCGTATTTGCTGGAACATGCGGTGATGCGCTGGTGATGGAGCATAACGGAGATGTTTATTCATGCGACCATTATGTATATCCTGAGAATTTTCTTGGTAACATACTTGAGAAGCCATTGATTGAGATGGCCAGGTCGCAGGAGCAATTTGATTTCGGGATGAAGAAACGTAATAATCTCCCCCGCCAGTGCATGCAATGTGATGTTCTGTTTGCATGCCATGGGGAGTGTCCGAAACACAGGATAGCCATAACTGAAGACGGGGAGTATGGATTAAACTATCTGTGCGAGGGATATAAGATGTTTTATCGTCATGTTACGCCCTACATGGATTTCATGGCAAAAGAACTGCAAAACAAAAGAGCGCCTGCAAATGTAATGCAATGGATAAAGAACCGGGAAAGCAGGGTTGTAAAGCCTGTAATTCCTGAAAGAAATGATCCCTGCCCGTGCGGTAGCGGAAAGAAGTATAAAAACTGTTGTGGAAAAGGCTTGCTATGAGAAGAACGTATCAGTATTATTCACCTTTTATCAGAAGTATTCTTAAACCGGCTGATACCGAGTGAATTATCGGCACATCTTCTTCCACAACAAACATCGGATTATATTCACCGATAATAAGAAGTCCAGGGTATTTTGTGAAGGGTTGAATTCTTATACCAGCGGGTATATTTATACTCAGCCATTTATCCTTGTCTTCCGACAGGAGATTTGCCCCCAGTCCGCCTCCTGCATAGAATATAACATTCTGGGCATTGAACACCCTGGCTGAAAGATACAGCTGAGTAATGCCCCTGTCGCTGTATGTCCAGGATGCCTGGTTATATGCTTTTGTATTGATTCTGAACTCACCCCAAAGTGTTTTCAGAGGGCTTGTCGACAATAATAAAGTATTTCCATCAGTATTGTAACCAACAGCCATTTGTCCGTAAACAAAAGATAGACCTGAAATTGAAAGTGTCAGCAGAATAATTATTAATTTTTTCATAATCATTGATTTAATATAAATATACCATTTTTATAAGTTCCGATGTAAATATTGTTTTCGTCATCAGTTTCAATTGTTGTTATTATGTCATCCGGAAAGCTGTTATCTGGTGATTTGAGCCAGGATTTTCCGTTATAGACATAAATTACAGCTTCATGTTTTTTGTTGTCGTAAGAAGCCAGCCAGCAGAAATTCCTTTTATCGGCTATTACACGTGTAGAGAAATGGATAAGGGGAGGATTTTCGTTTTTGTTCAGTAAATGCCAGTTACCATTTTCAAAGGAATATACCTTATTTGTTTCAAAAGCAGAGGATAGTGAAAAATCTTCAACAACATATATTATACCTGCCGGACTTACTGTAAATGAGAAAATCCAGTAAAATGTACCGTTTTCATTGCCGAGACAATCCCATTCCTTGTTGTAAATTCTGTATATGTTTGATTTGCCAACCTTTCCTGAAGTTGCAATATATACAGCTCCATCTTCTCCGGCAACCATATCTGAGATAACATTCTGGTTCAGGGGTGAGTTTTCGGGGGTAAGGAATTCGAACTTGTTTCCGTTGAAAATGCCAATGCCTCCAAGCATATGTGCACAACTGGAGAACCAGATATTACCATTCTTATCAATTTCAACCTCAGCAATATAGTCACGCGGGAATCCGGAATTTTCTTTGTTGTACCAGGTAAATTTCCTGTTTTCTAATCTGCATAAACCTTTTCCTCCAGTGCCAATCCACAACACTGAACTCTTATCCACTGCTATATCCATTACTGGGCTTCCGAGGTCAAATTTTTCCTGGTTATTTCCCCTGATAATATAAAGATCATTTTCAGAACCAACGAAAAGAGTTCCGTCGTTAGAAGTTGCCAGACAGTTGATTTTCCTGCCCTCAAGCAGATGGCGTGTAATTTTGAAGCTAACCGATGATGAATACCAAAATTTATCGTTATCTTTTCTACAGGTAGTTATGAACAATATAATGAATAATAGCACAAATGAATAATTCTTTCTCATGAATAAGAGGTTAATGCATTAAAAGCCATATAAAAATAACGCCTAATTATTGCAAAAATTATACCATTAATCAAAGTATTTAAGAAATAAGGTAGCATAATGAAAATTTCAATTATGGATCACCTATTTTAGTTAGTATGGGATGAGTTATGTGAAGAGCATTTAACTTTCCAATTTTAAAAAAGGAACAGGGACTATCAGTCCTGCAGACATAGACATTGACGAAATACCCTTGTAAGAACCTGGCTTTTTGCCGGATTATATTTTTAACTATTTCTTTTTTTAAACTCTTTCAAAAGGAATGCTGAAGAAAAACGTAGTTCCCTCACCAGGTTCAGAAAAGAACCAGATCTTACCCCCAAGAAGTTCAACATAACCTTTTGAGATGTAGAGACCAAGACCAGTACCTCCATGCAGGCGCGACGGCCCATTGTCGGCCTGAAAGAAACTGGTGAAAATATAATTGTAATACTCTTCTGATATACCTTTGCCCGTGTCGTATACATAGAATTCTACCATGCCACCCGATATTACATAGCCAATTTCCACTTCTCCCCCATCTGTAAACTTCACTGCATTATCTCCCATATTCTGAAGAACCCGCTTTACCTTTTCCTGGTCTGTCATTATATTCACATCTTCATCATCCAGAGGAACTCTATATGAAATATTTATACCCTTATCACCAGCTTTTTTCTTCAGTCTGTCATAAACACTTCTGATAATTGAATTCAGATTAGCAGGCTCCTTTTTTATCTTCACGGTTCCTGATTCAATTTGTGATGCTTCTATGATATCATTAACTGTTTCAAGCAGAGTATCGGCACTCTTTAATATAATTTCTGCATATTCTTCCCTCTTTTCTTGAGGGCATTCGGGTTCACATAAAATGGAGCTAAATCCAATTATTGCATTTAACGGAGTCCTTATTTCGTGAGATATATTTCTCAGGAAAGTTTTTTTGAAATTTTCAAATTCATGATTATCATATTTTTTGGTTAATTCAGCATTAAATGAATTCCACTTTTCAGGATCAAAAAATATCCCGCATATCTCTTTTACTTTGCCTGTTTCTGAATCGACGACTGGTGTTGCAAATTCAAAAATTCTTTTTTTCCTGCCTCCAGGCATTTTTACCTGCAATTCAACCCTGAAATTTTCTATTTTGCCCGAAAACAGTTCTTTTCTGGCTTCAATTATTTCTACGGGAATATTATTGTCGAGGGAAACCATTTTTTCAACGATGCTTCTGTAAATCCCTTCTTTGAAATCTTCCGGTGAAATGCCCAGCAGTTCCCTGATTCCATTTCCGACTATAATTAAGCAATTTTCAGACCCGGCAACATCATTTTCCAGTATTATCCTGTAAGGAACCCCTCCTGCATTTTCAATTAACCTGAAAAGTGTATGAATTTCGTTATCAGGAATAATATCGTTCCTGCATCCTCCAGCTCCTTTAGAGTATTCGTAAACCTTCTGCCATCCAAATGAATTCATATCAATAAAATAAAATACTACTTCTTCCCTTTTCGAAGAAGAAAGCATAATAAAGTATCATCTGTTTTATCAATATACCTTATAGTCTTTTTCAGTTTTCACTGTTTAATTGCGATTGACCCAAAATTGTTACCTGTTTTTTAAAAAAATTTTTATATCTGTTGGTAACTTTTTATTTATTTATAAATTTGTCAATGAATTACGGGTGTGCGAATAAAGAGTTTTATCAGGTGAAAGAGTATTCTGACAGCGAAATAATTGAGTGTCTGCGCAACCGGCAGGGTTATGTTGTCAGTTACCTGATGGACAGGTACCTGCCAATGATAAGGCTTATGGTTGTGCAATTTGGTGGCACAAATGAAGATGCGCGCGACATTTTCCAGGAAGGCCTGATGATAATGCTTGAGAAGATTGACGACAGAAACTTTGTTCTGACCTGCAAGTTCAAAACCCTTTTTTATTGTGTCTGTGAAAACCTCTGGAAAATGGTTCTGGCAAAAAGAAAATCAGCCGAAAACTTTTTCCACAGGAAAACTGAGGAAGAATCAGAGAAAGATCCCGGGGAAAAGATAGACGATGAACTATACCAGAGGATATTCAGGGAATCATTCGATTCGCTCGATGAATTGAGCAAAGAGATACTTAAATTATACTGGCAGGAAAAATCACCTGCCGAAATAGCAGAAATTCTTGGCTATACATATGGATATGTAAAGAAAAAGAAAAGTGAGGCACAGGCTGAACTGACAAAGAAATTGAAACAGCACCCTGATTACAGAAAAATAATGAAGCTCGAAAAACTGACAGGTACTCCTGTTGTTTAAATAATCAAACATTGACTTCTGATTAAGGTTAAAGACAAAAAATGAATATGAGACTGAGAACAGAACACAACAGAATAAATGATAACCTGGCAAAATCCGGTAATAACGGACAGTCATGGTTTGACGAAGATTCTGTTCTCAGTTCTCATGATCAGGCACTTTTAAGGCTGACAGGTGAATATCTGACTGCCATGTCTGATATCGAAGAAGTGAAAAATGACCCGGATTATTTAGTAGCGAGTTCTCTGGCGGTTGAGATGATTCGTGAATATAAGGAGAAGCCAGTATGGAGCCGTGACAATGAGAAATTTATAAGGGAATCGTTTGAAAAAGCAGAGGAAGAAAAAAGTATAATTCAGGAAATAAGCGAAATTAAAGCTGAAGCTGAAAAGAAAGGTGTTTTTGAAACTGCGGAAGAATGGGTCAATGACTGGAACAGAAGAAAAGTTGCAGGTAGAACAGAAACGGATAAGATTAGAGAAATAGAGAATTTTGTAACAGGTTCGTTGAATAATGAAATAAGTGAACCAGAAGTTAGATATAATAACAGAAGTAAAAAACCGGTAGTTAAAATATTAAGATATGTTGCTATTCCTGCAGCAGCAGCAATAGGTATGTTTATTATGCTCAGAATTTTCACGGCACCTTTTAATACTGAAAAAATATACTCTGAAATATACCAGCCATTGCCTGCAATTACAGGTATCACAAGGGGCGGTGCTGCAACTATCAGGGATAATTTCAGCGAGGGCATAGTAAAGTACAGGAAAGGAGACTATTACGGTGCAGCGCTATCGTTTTCCGAAGCAATGAAAACCGATAGTAGTTCATTTGCAGTAAAATTTTATCAGGGCATTACACAGATTGCACTTGGTAATTATTCTTCCGCTGTTAATTTACTTGAAAATATCACCGGCAGCGAGACAGAATACGGGAAGGATGCCTGCTGGTATCTGGGACTGGCTTATCTTAAACTTGGAGAAAAAGAAAAAGCTTTGAAATATCTCACGCCATTGTCTGAATCCCGGGGTTTTTATCGGGATAAAGCCCGAAAAATAGTACGTCGCCTCAGGTAAATAACAAAAACCGGAATACATAATATAATTATGCTACCTGTAACCAGCAGGTAGATTCGTTTATTTGTTGCAAGAGAACTGTTGTCTCCCAGCAGTTCGTATGCTCCCCAGTAATAGGGATTGGAATATACCGGTGGCATGGTTGCCAGGTAATCTAGTTTGGCTTGCCTGAGTGCCCTGTCTTTCGTTTTGCCCTTTGAAAGATACTTATAAAACGATGACATTATTTTAGCGCTTGTTTCATCATTAATATCCCATTTTGTTCTTACAACAGAAGATGCACCGGCAAGGAGAAAACTGCGGGCAAGGCTTATCACCCCCTCGCTCCGGTGAAGGGAGCCGGTACCGGAATTACATGCACTTAAGACCACCATAGGCGAGTTCATGTTGCTCAGGCTAATCTCATAATTATATAACCTGTTTTTCCCGGTGCTGTCCGGAGAAGAGTCAAAAAGAAGACAGGAAAACCTTGAATCGGAAGTGTCTATTAGTGAGTGCATTGCAAGATGAAAAACGGCTGATTTATTTAAAGACTGCATGAACACCTCTTTTTGAGCCATAGCTGAGGTAAATTTCTTACCGGGAAACCATCTGAAAATATTTTCAATTTCCTTTTCAGCTTCTTCCAGGGGCATTAATCCTTGATTATTAATGAGATTATCCTGTTCATAACCGGGCAAGAATGCGTATACTCCTGCCTTCCTGTCAAACCTGACATTTTTTCCCTTTAAAAGGCCTGAAGAATAGTTATATGTAAATGAATAATTATTAATAAGGTAATCGAGACCCTCATAGCTCCCGAAACCCGGCTCGGGCATTTTACGGAGGAAGGCTTCAAAAGGAAGCCATGAAATCTCTTCATCAGGTATAATTATCAGCCTTTTGCCTCTGAAAAGTTTCTCATAAGGCATAATTAGCCTTTTATACATGTAATTGAGAACCTCAGTACATTTATTGAATGATATGCCATTTTTTCCTGTAAAAGCCATTGAATTAATGCAATATAGCACAGTGCGGGCATTCCCGGTGAATGAGGAATCAACCTCTGTTTCGAAGCAATGCAGATTGTTTCTGGTTATAACAAATGCGTAAATAATTCTTTTACCCTCAGAACGAGGAGAAGATATAAGATAATCGAGAACTGTTTCATTTCTTTCAAGATTTTTTTGTAATTCTTTCAGTGGTACCGTCTCAGTTTTTTCAAGCAAATTGCGGTATGAAGGGAATAAAGCATTTATTGTTGCTTCTATCTGTTCATTCTCTCTTCTCATTTCAAACAGCGCATCTTTCCAGAATCTGATTTTTGAACTGTCGGGCGCCAATTTTTGTGATTCTTCAATTATGAGGTGGTTATATCCTGCTATGCCTGATGTAATCTGTTTTTTTCTCTGGCTGATAGAATCAGGGAGATTAAGAGTAATGAGGTAGTCTCGTCCTGCAATCTCGCTTCTTAGTATGGCGGCTTTGCATTTACTGGCAAATTCATATACTTTTTCAGGAGGCACCAGATCTCTTTTCAGATTCATGAGACTATAAGCAATATGTACTGCACTCACGTATGTCTCTTTCTCATTTTCAGTAAGATAAGCCTTGCTCTCTTCATCAGGATAGCCATTTCTGATCTGCTCAATAAGTGTTACGGCCAGTTCGGCAGTCCCAAGAGCAGCCTGGAGCCATCGGGTTTTATCAGTTATTTCATTCGTATTTTCAGCAAGTTGCTCAAATGCTGTTGTTTTGCTTTTCAGGACTTCGAGAAGGCGGATATCAAAAATAGATGAATCGGGAAGCGGATTGGAAAATATATCTGTGTCTTCAAAATTTCGCGATATGGCTATCAGTGCCTTTTGATAATAAATAAGAGCGGTGTCGTAAGAATGGTTTTTGAAATAAAAATCGCCAGTGTTCTTGTATACGAGGGAGGTAAGCGGGTGTTTTGGTCCGTAGCTTTTAAGGCATATTGAAAGGGCTTTCTCATGGGCTTTGAGAGCTTCAGATTTTCTGTCAGTTGACTGCAGAAACTGAGCATATTCAAAATATACCTCGGCAGTTCTATAATAGCCAGCACCATACTCTTTTTCAAAACTTTCAATGCTTTTCAGGAAGAACGATTCGGCTTTTTTGAATTCACCGAGACGAAAATAGGTTTTGGCAAGATTGAGGTAAGTGAGTCCAATATTTTGATTATTTAATTTAAGTCTAATATTTAAGCTCTTGAGAAAGTATTCTAGAGCTTTGTTATAATTCATTGATTCATAGTAAATAATCCCCAGATTTAAATAGGCAATTGAAATCCTATATAGCAAATCATTGCTGATTTCTATCTCTTTATAAATTCTTATTGCCTTTTCTATATATTCTATTGCAACATTGTATGATTTATAAAAAGTGAAAATTCTTGATTTATTAATATAAATATCAGCAAGAATAGAATAACTTATTGATTTGGATAAAGATATATTTTCAGCAATATTATAATAATTTAAAGCTTCATTATAAAGACCTAAATTTCTTTTTATCAAACCAAGATTATTGTACGCTGCTGCCCTATAAAATAGAGGTAAAGTGTCATTACATTCAATAACTGAGATCATGTATCCTTGGGCATTAATAAAATCACCTTTATAAACTAATTCTTGGTACTTAAGAAATAAATTATATACATCATTTATTTGTGATAATGTAATATTACCTCTACAAATTATTATTAATAATATACATAGATGAACGGTTCTTATCATTTACATGAAATTGACTTAAGTTTCCGGTTAAAATTATTAAAATAAATAAAAAAGCATCCACGATAGGGATGCTTTAACTTGTATAATTTTAAGTTCATTCTGGTTTTGGAGGTGGTGGTGGAATAATAATTATATCCTCTCCCCCATCCCCATCCTCATTTCCTCCATAGACGAACCTCATCTCATTAATGCTCAGTATCTCTTCCGGTTTGAAAACCGGTAATTCATTGTTTGGTTTTCTGTTTTTTGTTTTCATGACTTCTGTTTTTTAAGGTTAAAGACACCGTTTAATTGCGATTGGGTCAAAATTGTTACCTTAAATTTTAAAAATTTTTTCATGAAATTTAATAATATATTGATTATCAGTGAGTAAAAAAGTTATATAATCTACCTTACAGTAACTCTCTTTCAGGGTAAGGGTGTTATTGGGTGAAATGAGGTCTGGTCAAAGTGACTTTATCAGATGATTTCAAAAGATTTATCAATGAAATTTTTAACTGTTGCTTCTTCTCAATTAAAGCAAAGGAGAGCAATTTTAGCAGTTAAAAAAATGATATAAAAAAGTAACAATTCAGGGGTAAATCATATTAAACGGTAAAAACTTAACCCTGAACTGCTGGTGAGCTAATGTCGAATCAAACTAAATTTAACCATGCATACAATTTATTATGCCGGAAAGAAGCCGTTTGTCACAGGCCGGTTGTATATTCACAAGGCAGAGTGCCCTTTTCTGCCTGAGGAAAGAATGCTGCTCGGGTCGTTCAATTCAGTTTATGCAGCAATAGAGAGCCGCAAATTTAATTATGGCAAGCAGGAGCCCTGTCCATTTTGTTGCAAGGAACAGTTGCATTTTCAAAATAGAGAAAAGGCATCAACAATCGGAAAACTGTTTGTTGATGCCTTCCATTTTGCAGAACTTAAGGTGTTTATGCCGGGAACTTATATTAACTGAGCACAGGTCTTTTTTCATTTTGCCGGTAGAAATGAGAGTGCAAGTTCGTCACTGTCGCCATATTTCTTCATGATTTTCTCGAGACGTTTATGAAGCTGTTTCTTCACTCTGTCGTAAGCCGGGTCGTTGTAAACATTTTTCATCTCCATCGGATCGGACTGCAAATCAAAGAGTTCCCATTCGTCGATGTCATAATAAAAATGTATCAGTTTGTACCTTTCGGTGCTTATTCCGTAGTGCCGTTTTACACTATGTACTGCAGGATATTCGTAATAGTGGTAATAGTGTTCCTTTCTCCATCCCGGCACTTTTTTACCCTTAAGAAGAGGTACCAGGCTTTCGCCCTGCATATCGGAGGGTATTTTAACGCCTGCAGCATCAAGGAAAGTTTCTGCAAAATCGAGATTTGAGACAATATTTTTATTAACAGAACCTGATTTTGTTACTCCTGGCCATGATATCAGGAGAGGTGTTCTGTAAGACTCCTCGAACATAAAGCGTTTGTCGAACCAGCCATGTTCACCCAGATAAAAGCCCTGGTCGGAGGTATAGATAACGATTGTATTTTTATCCAGACCTGTTTCTTTCAGATAATCAAGGATTCTACCGACACTTTTATCTACTGCGGCTATACAGGCAAGATAATCCTGCATATATCTCTGGTATTTAAACCGTACCAGTTCGTCGCCCTCAGGCGGGTTGGCATAAAACTTTCTTATAATCGGGTTATATACTGAATCCCATGCAGCAGCCTGTTCGGGGGTCATGCGGTTGAGTCCAACATTTTTGCCTTTAACCGGATCTTTGTATAGTTTGAGGTCTTCCTGCAAGCGCATTGTTTTTGCGATTGTCATATCCTGTTCACGCTCTGCCCTTCCTCGGCCTGAATAGTCGTCGAAAAGGGTCGGGGGTTCAGGGAAGGTGATATCTTTATAAAGTGTGAGTTCATTTGGGCCAGGTTGCCACTCGCGGTGAGGTGCTTTGTGATGCATCATAAGCATAAATGGCTTCCCTGAGTTTTTAACTTCTGAGAGCCATTTTATACATTTTTCTGTAATTATTTCAGTTACGTACCCCTCCTCCCTGTGTCTGCCTTCTGCTGTTATGAAGTCCGGGTTGTAATATTGGCCCTGCCCGGGTAGTATTTCCCAGTGGTCGAACCCTGTAGGATTAGACACAAGGTGCCATTTCCCAATTATAGCAGTAGTGTACCCTGCTTTCTGCAGGAGTTTCGGGAAAGTCTGCTGGGAGCCGTCGAACTCTTTTGCTTCGTTGGAAAGAAACCCATTGAGGTGGCTGTATTTACCGGTGAGAATAACAGCTCTGCTCGGACCGGAAATAGAATTTGTGACAAGGCATCTGTCGAAACGTATTCCGTTTTGAGCGATACGGTCGATATTCGGTGTTGGGGCATAATCCTTCAAAGGGCCACCATAGGCACTGACAGCCTGCCATGCGTGGTCGTCGGACATGATGAAAAGGATGTTAGGCCGCTGCAGGGTGTCTTTGTTGCTGCTGCAAGAAAGAATTGCAGACGAGAGGCTTAATAATAACGGAAGGTGTGGTGATGATTTCATAACTCAGAGATCTATTAAGTATTATTAATTCGCATAAATTAAAAGATATTGTAATTACTTTACCGTATTACAAACGTTCCTTTCAGTTCTTCGCTTTCTTTATATCCGTACCTTACAGCCTTTACACGGATATTGTATGTTCCGGGTTTGAGGTGGAGCGGGCCCGTATATAGCAGCCAGCGGGGGTTTTTGTTTTCCTCAAATGTATATACTATTGAAGAGCCATGAGTGGGGCAATAGAAGGAAAGCGTCATTGGTGATGAGAATGTACCGCCAGTACGGTAGTTTTTTGAAGACCTGTCTTCAGGGGCATTCACTATGAAATATGGCATGTCTGTGATAGGCTGTTTTCCACCTGGCCACATCATCTCAATCATTTCAGGCTCGTTCATATGTCCCATATCGCCTGTCTCTATTGTCCATTTTTCATGGAGGCTTCTCATTTCATCGAGGACAGGTTTGAATTTAGGATCACCCGCCAGATTGTTTATCTGGTAAGGGTCGGCTTTGACGTCGTAGAGCTCCTCGGGAGGGCGAGAATATGCGAACCATGCTTTCTGTGCCCCGGTCAGTTTGTCGTCGGCATCAAGTCGAAGCATCTCCCTGTAAATAGGCATGTTGCTGAGGTAAGCAACCCATATAGGATACGGTTCGTTTGGATAATAATTACGTATATACAAATAATTTTTTGTACGTACGGAGCGTATCATGTCGTATGACTCGTCAACCCTGTCGCGTGCAGCATAGACTGCATCACGTGGTTTACCTGTCTGGTTGCCGAGGAACGGGATCCCCTGCATGTGTGCCGGAACAGTTACCCCTGCTATAGAAAGCACCGTCGGGCCAAAGTCAATGGAGCTTATCAAACGGTCGTCGACACTACCTGGCTTTAATTTGCCAGGCCATCTTATAATCAAAGGAATATTGAGGCCTGAATCGTATAACCATCTTTTTGCACGAGGGAGGCCGTCGCCATGGTCTCCCCAGAAGAACACCACCGTATTTTCTGCCTCCCCTTCCCTTTCCAGTTCTGACAGGAGAGCGCCAACCACAGAGTCGAGCCGGGCAATGTTATCGTACATTTTTGCAATGTTAAGCCTTACAGTGTCTGTATCAGGAAAGTATGGAGGAACTTTAACTCTTGTAGGGTCTGTTTTGACATTTTTCAGGTTCCAGTTCTGGCTTTCATGAGTGCCTGTCCAGTTGAAAACAGCAAAGAAAGGCTGGTTTTTGTCGGGTCTGTTTTTGTAATGAGCCGTCCGGCTGCATTCATCCCATATACTGGCAGGAACAGGGTCGGTTGCAAACTGATAATCGGTTTTGACATTATTAGTACAATAATAACCTGCAGCCCTCAGATATTCAGTAAATGCTTTTACATAATGAGGGGGAACAGCGGTAAACTGTAATGGATTATCGGTTGCCCTGCGATATGAGGTAGTTCTCATGTGCATACATCCTATTGAAGTCTGGTACATCCCTGTTATAATACCTGCTCTGCATGGGGCGCTGATAGCTGCAGTTGTGAACACATTTGTATATCTCACCCCCTGTGATGCAAGCCGGTCAATATTAGGTGTTTTAGCAACAGGGTCACCATAGCAGCCAAGGTGTGGACTCAAATCTTCTGTTGAAATCCAAAGGATGTTTGGTCGCTTCTGGGGCTGTTGACTGAAAGCATTCAGCGCCATCGAAGCTGCAAGTGCAAGATTTAAGGTTTTTAGGGCACTTTTCATTGAATTCTGGATTTAAAATTTATTCATAATGAACACAGGTTGCCAATAACTTATTACAAAGTACCCGGTTTCCGTCTACCGGTGCCGGGACTCTTAGTAAGGTCGTCGCCGAGGTCGGCGCGGGCACGCTCAACGAGTTCCATAAGTTCCTTCACTTTTTCGGGGTACCATTGTGAAACGTCGTACCATTCACCCGGGTCTCTACGAAGGTCGTACAGTTGAGGTGATTCAATCTTTTCTGTACCGGTAGGGCCAGGCCATCCGTCGCTTCCGGGTTTTAAACCCCTGTAAGTGCGTCCGCTGTGCGGAAGGATGAGTTTCCAGTAATCTATCTGCACTGCTTCGAGTGCATTTTGCTGGTAATAATAGAGAAACTCATGACGCGGGCAGGCCTCTTTATCACCACGCATAAGAGGCAGTATGTTAACACCATCAATTTTTTTATCAGGAAGCGGTGCGCCGGTGATAGCGGCAAGAGTGGGCAAAATATCTATTGATGAAGCAAGCTTATTACATATTGTACCAGCGGGTATAACTCCCGGCCATTTCATTATACAGGGAACACGCTGCCCTCCCTCCCAGCTTGTTCCTTTACCTTCGCGCAAGCCACCAGTGTTGCCGGCATGGCTGCCAAAGTTGAGCCATGGCCCGTTGTCGCTGGTGAAAATAATCAGGGTGTTTTTCTCAAGACCGTTACGCTCAAGAGCTTTCATGACTTCCCCAACCGACCAGTCAACTTCCATCATTACATCACCAAACATTCCCTGACGGCTTTTCCCGCGAAACTTATCAGATACACCCAGAGGAACATGCACCATCGAATGGGCAATGTAGAGAAAGAAAGGCCGATTTTTGTTTTTTTCTATGAATTTTACTGCTCTTTCTGTGTATAACGTGGTGAGTTTATCCTGATCCTGCAGGGTAAGTATCTCTCCGACTTTTGTATTCCCTTCAATCAATGGTAATGGAGGATATTTCATCTTATTACTGGTAGTATCCTTAAGGCGTATCGGAACACCATCATAATCGACAGGCCACATATCATTTGAATAAGGGAGTCCGAAATATTCGTCGAAACCATGCTGAAGAGGAAGGAACTTTTGATGATGACCCAGATGCCATTTTCCTATAATCCCATTATAATATCCTTTTGTTTTAAGCATTTCGGCAATGGTTGTTTCTTCAGGATTAATGCCAACTTCAGCCCATGGCATCAGGGCGCCGGAGATGCCTATGCGGTTTGGGTAACATCCTGTCAGAAGCCCGGCGCGTGAAGCACTGCTTACTGCCTGCGGGCAGTAGAACCATGTAAACTGCATCCCCTGAGCAGCAAGACGGTCGAGGTTAGGTGTCTCATACTGGTTTGCACCTGTGCGACCGATATCCCCATAACCCATGTCATCCATCAGAATAATGATGATGTTTGGTGTCGATTGCTTTACAGGTGCAGCTTTCTGAGCCATAGAAGGAGCAGTTACTGCAAGGGCTGTTCCATAAGTCAGGAATGATTTAAAATTCAACATATATTTTTGTTTTTATTCTCTTTATTCTGATTTACCTTTCCAGTTTGGATTGGGGAGCATCATTCTGGCATTGTTTGCTTTGCGCCATTCGTCCAGCAATTTATAAAGCTCATTTGTTTTTTCAGGGCAGGTAGCTGAGATATCGTATTTTTCTGATATATCAGCTTCCAGATCATAAAGTTCAAGTCGTTCTCTTTCAAAATTGTCAATCAGTTTGTATCTGCCGAGTCTGACTGCGCTGCCTGGCTCCACCCCCTGGTTCGAGTAGTGCGGATAATGCCAGAATAGAGGCCGTTCAGGCATATCGTCCTTTTCGAACAATGGCATCAGACTTATACCATCAATGCTTTCATTGTTATATTTGATTCCGCACATATCGAGAATTGTAGGGAAAAAATCAATAGAGGAAACAGGTGTGCGGATCATTGTTCCGGGTTTACCTTTTCCAGGATATTTAATTATTAAAGGTACTCTGATACCTCCTTCGTAGAGCCATCCCTTTCCTGCCCTGAGGGGAGTATTGCATGTTGGAGAGCCTTCAGATGTTGAGAGCCCCCCATTATCTGAAGTGAAGAAGATGATTGTATTGTCTTCTATACCAAGCTCTTCTACTTTTTTAAGCACTCTGCCAATGTTTTCATCCATGCTGTAAATCATGGCAGCATAAACCGGGTTGCTCTGGATAATGCGCTCTTTGTAATTATTACTCATATCAGGCCTGATCCAGTCACGGTCGCGGGTAAACGGTTCAACTTTTGATAATCCGGTTGATTCTGCCTTTTCGGTAAACTTTTTTATATGTTCCTCTTTTGCCTGCATCGGATTATGAACGGCATAGTATGAGAGATAGAGGTAAAAAGGCTTTTTTCTGTTTTTTTCAATGAATTTTATTGCTTCGTCAGTCTGGCGGTCTGTAAGGTATTCACCCGGTGGTCCATCTTTCAACCTTGGATTTCCATAGGGGGAGAAATATCCGTTTGCTGTTTTGTTGCGGACCGGGGCTCCCTTGCTGAAACCGCCTGCATTTACTGCGAAGCCCTGATTTTCTGGCCAGTAAATAGAGTCTTCGCCAAGGTGCCATTTGCCGGAAATCATTGTAGCATAACCGTTTTCCCTTAATACCTCTGCTATTGTAACTTCCTCAAGATCAAGCTTAAGGTTAAAGGGCTGGGCAATCAGTTTATCTGAAGGACTTCCACTGTTGGTAGCCTGTCTTCCTGGTATCCAGTCGGTTATACCGGTTTTTACCGGATACTTACCAGTCATTATTGATGCCCGGGTTGGTGATGAGACGGGGCAGGATGCGTAAGCATCGGAGAAAGAGACTCCCTGAAGTGCAAGGCGGTCAAGGTTTGGAGTCTCATAGAAAGTACTTCCGTAACAACCCAGGTCGGAATAGCCGAGGTCGTCGGCGAGAATAAAGATGATGTTAGGTTTTTTATCTTGCCTGCAGCTACTTGCAAGAACCAATGTAAGCGGTGTTATTGCAAAAAAGCCGAGCTTAAATATGTATTTCTGGTGGAGCATAATATGTTTTTTTTCGACTCATCCCCTCTTTGACAGCCTCTCCCCCTTGATCCCCCTCTCCAAATGGAGAGGGGGAATGAATTGATATATAACACTTAATTAGAAGTGACAAGGATATGAGGCAGGTTTCTTGTTTTTCCGGTAGATTTTATTTGGTCGAGCAGTTTTGAAAGTTCTTTTACAATTTCAGGATATTGTTCGGCCAGGTTATTTTTTTCTCCTATGTCGTTTTTCAGGTTGTAAAGTTGAGGCATTGGATCATTACCGGTTTCTGTATTGGTATTTATCTGAATTTTTGCACCCGGACCAGGTTCGATATATTTCCAGTCGCCTTTGATTATCGTGAGCCGGCCTGAGTGTTCGACAAGCCATTCGCGTCCTTTTTTATCTTTACCCAGCAGAGTGTTAAGCATATTAAAACTGTCTGGAGCATCGTCTTCTTCGAGTTTTTGTCCTGTGAGGGCAGCAAACGATGCCAGGAGGTCTATCTGGCTGAAGAGGGCATCAGAGGTGCCTGGCTTAATAGTTCCTGTCCATCTGGCAATAAATATCACACGCGTTCCGCCGTCGAAGAGGCTGTATTTTCCGCCTCTGAGTGGTCCGGCAGGTTTATGATTGCCAAGAAGTTCCACAGCCATGTCTTTATAACCGTCGTCTACAACGGGTCCGTTATCGCTAGTTACGATAATGAGTGTTTTTTTATCAAGTTTAAGTCTTTTTATGGTATTAAGTATTTCACCTACTGACCAGTCGAATTCGAGGATTGCATCACCGCGTGGACCCATTCCGCTTTTACCTGCAAAGCGTGGATGGGGAACGCGGGGCACATGGATATCATGCGTGGCAAAATAGAGAAAGAAAGGTTTATTCCTGTTTTTTTCGATAAACTGAACGGCTCTCCGGGTGATAGTGTCGGCCATGTCTTCGTCGACCCACAGGGCTGAGCGGCCACCGGTCATATAGCCTATCCTGCTTATACCGTTAACAATGGTCATGTCGTGGCCATGGCTCGGATGCATTTTGAGTAGTTCTGGATTTTCCTTTCCGGTAGGCCAGTCGCCGATTTTCTTCTGGTAGTCAACCTTGATGGGGTCTGAGGGGTCGAGGCGAAGGACGCGTCTGTTCTCTACATATACACAGGGTACGCGGTCGCCTGTGGCAGGAATAAGGAAGCAGTAATCAAATCCTATATCCAGCGGGCTGTGGGTTATTTCGCCATTCCAGTCGGGACCGCCTGCAGGGCCAAGTCCGAGATGCCATTTCCCTACCACACCTGTTGTATAGCCTGCTTTTTTCAGGACAGACGCAATAGTAGTACGGCCTGGTGCAATTATTGCTGAGGCATCACCGGGCAGGACATTTGTCCCTTTACGCCTCCATGCATACTCGCCCGTGAGAAGTGAATAGCGCGAAGGAGTACTTGTAGCCGACGTGCAGTGAGCATTTGTAAATTTCAGTCCCTGCTGCGCTACCCTATCTATGTAGGAAGTTTTGATTGCAGTGGCTCCGTAACAGCTTACATCTCCATATCCGAGGTCGTCGGCGTAGATGATTATAATGTTAGGTTTTTCAGCTTTTTGCCCGAATAAAGAAAATGTCAGATTAGCTGCAATAACCGAAAGAGTACCTGAAATCAGTTTTTTATTCATAAATAATTGAATTACAGCAAATTATTTAAAAATCTTTAATTTTCTGTCTGTTCAAAAGCAAACCTGAAAATATCTGATTTTGTGTGTGCCTGCTTCATAATCTCATCAATCTTCTTAACTATATCACCATATTCCTCTGATACGTCTTTAGTTTCTCCCGGGTCATCAGAAAGGTTGTAAAGCTCAATCTTTCCCTCGGGGTCTTTGTTAACATTGAGTCGTACGCCTTTCCAGTTGCCCATTCTCACTGCCTGTTTACCTCCCTGTTCATGGAATTCCCAGTACAGGTAGTCATGCTGTTTTTGTTTCTTTCTGCCGAGCAGAGATGGTAAAAAAGAGATTCCATCGATGCCATCTGGAACTTTTGCGCCTGTAATTTCAGCAAGAGTTGGCATCACATCCCAGAATGCCGAAATATGGTTGGTTTGTGAGCCTTCTTTTATCACTCCTGGCCATCTTACTATCATGGGAACCCTGATACCGCCTTCATAAAGGTCTCTTTTGTAGCCTCTCAGGGGACCGTTGCTGTCGAAATAATCAGGATCTGCTCCGCCTTCGAGATGTGGTCCGTTATCCGAAGTGAAAAATACAATTGTTTTTTTCGTCAGGTTCAGTTCATCAAGCTTCCTGAGTAAATCTCCCACATAATCATCGAGTTCAGTAATCATTGCAGCAAAAGCTGCATGTCCTTCGGGTTGCGAGCCGTAAGGTCCCTTCCTGAAATCGGGTCCGTCATCAACTCCCTTAAATGATTTTTCAGGTTCGAATTTACCCCTGAACTTTTGCATATATTCCTCTTTTGCAAAAAGTTCTGCATGTGGAATTGTTGTGGGGTAAAATAAAAAGAAAGGTTTGTCTTTATTATTCTCAATAAATTCCAATGCTGCCCGGTGTATTAAATCAGCGCTGTAAGCTCCTGTTTTGCCGCTGTCGTTTTCGTGTAAAAATATTTTTTCATGGTTGTGCCATAGGTATTCCGGATAATAATTATGAGCCAGCCGCTGGCAGTTATACCCGAAGAATTCATCAAATCCCTGTGAATTAGGATCACCTTCAGTATTGATGAAACCAAGACCCCATTTCCCGAATGCACCCGTGGTATAACCTATTTTCTTTAGCATCTCGGCTATGGTAAAGGATTCTGCCGGCAAAGGCCATTGACCTTCGGGCTTCCATTCCCGGTTGCCTCTTATTGGCGTATGACCCGTGTGCATACCTGTCATCAGACTCGACCTCGAAGGAGCCGATACAGTTGAACCTGCATAATGCCGGGTAAATAACATCCCTTCAGATGCAAGCCTGTCAATATTTGGCGTCTGGAATTTCTTCTGCCCGTAACAACTCAGATCCCCATATCCGAGGTCATCAGCAATAATAAACACAATATCAGGTAATTCTTTATTGTTTCTGCCGGTTGAACAGGATGCAAATGTACCTGTTAATAAAACGAGTGCAGGTAATTTGTAATCAAAACATTTCATTTATTACTACAATTTGTTCCGGGAAATAAAAATATTTAAATTTTGTTAATTCTTCCCTGCTTAAAAAACAAAATATAATCATTATTGTTTTTTTATTATTTTGCCGGAAACCATAAATACGTTTACTTTATGAAAACTTTATTCAAAATTTCAATTTTATTATTTTTTGCTGCGTTAATTACAACGACTTCTGCTCAGCAAGCAGGCTGGAGAGGACCCGGACGAAGCGGTGTATATAATGAGACCGGTTTGCTTAAATCATGGCCTTCCAGCGGACCTGCATTGTTATGGGAAATAACAGGCATTGGTAATGGATATTCAAGTGTTACTGTCACTGACGATGCAATTTATATTACTGGAGCACACGACGGCAAGGATTTTTTAACAGCACTTACCCAGGATGGAAAAACAAAATGGAAGGTTGAGTATGGCAAAATAGGAACAAAAAATTATCCAGAGAGCCGTTGTACACCAACTTATTACAACGGAAAATTGTTTGTAATAAGCGGACAGGGTGATCTTGCTTGTATAAGCAAAGATGGTAAACTGTTATGGACAGTGAACCATTATCAGAAGTATGATGCTACCGAACAAAGGTTTGGAATATCAGAATCACCGCTGGTGGTAGATAATAAAGTTATTGCTACACCGGCTGGCAGGAAAGCATTTATGGTTGCATTTAACATTGAAAATGGTGCAGTAATCTGGGAAACACCTGTAATTGAAGAAGGTGCAATGTATGCCAATCCCCTTCTAATAGAATTTAACGGGGTCAAGACCATTGTAACCTATTCACAGAAATATATAGTAGGTATAAGTGCTGCTGACGGCAAGGTATTATGGAAATTTGATTATGAATCAGTTAATGATGAGCACAGAGGAAGAAATCATATAAATACTCCTCTTTACAGGGACGGCTACATTGCTGCCGGAAACGGTTACGGACAGACCGGTGTAAAAATAAAGCTTAACCCTGGAAAAGATCCTTCTTTTGTGTGGAAGAATCCTAATTTTAATCCTCATGTGGGCGGCATGGTACTTCTTGGGAATTATATATACAACTCCACTCACGATAACAACAATATGGGCAGATGGGTATGCATTGACTGGAACACCGGTGAAACAAAATGGATTACACAGTGGAATAATAAAGGTTCTATAATAGCTGCCGATGGTATGCTTTATATTTATGAAGAAAAGGGAGGAAATGTTGCACTCATAAGGCCAGATCCATCGAAACTTGATGTTGTAAGCTCATTTAAAATAACCAAAGGTGATGGGCCACACTGGGCACATATGGTTATTGATAAAGGAAGATTGTTTATAAGGCATGGAGATTATCTGGCGGCTTTTTCAATAAAAGCTGGAAAGTAAAGGAATGTTCAAGTTGAAGAATTCTGATGCTGTTCTGCTATTCAATAATTCGCAGACAAACATCTCACCTTTGTGTTAAAACGAGAAAACATAATCCTGAAATGAAAAAAGGGGAAGCAAAAAGAATTATTTTTTAATAAGTTTTGGCCAATCTTTGATATTTTTGGCAAATTTCTGAAGTCTATGAGCAGCAGGCAGACTCTTCCAGTTATAATTGCAGCTTTTGTTCTTTCGGTTGTATTTTTCTGGTGGAAAGCAACAGGCTCAGGATACCATATTGTTAAACGTGTTCCGGGTATGGATAACCGGCCTGTGCAGGTACATGCTACAGATTCAGTAGCTGTAGGTGAAAATTTCGAATTTTTTGCTGAACCTGATTTAATTGCTGAGGGTGAATGGGTATGTTTCAGGGGGAAAGACCGGGATAATATCAGCAAGGAAAACATACAGGTTGCTGAAAATTGGGACACCTCCGGTCCGCCTGTTGTATGGAGGGCTGAAATGGGTGAAGGTTACGCCGGTGCTGCAATACTTAATGGAAGAGTTTATGTTCTTGATTACAATGAGCGTCTCAAATCAGATATGCTCAGATGTTTTTCACTCTCATCAGGAACTGAGTTATGGAGACGCTGGTACAGAGTGGAGTTTAAGCGTAATCACGGTTATTCAAGGACAGTACCTTACGTAACAGATAAATATGTTTTAACCATGGGACCCAGATCCCATGTTATGTGTGTTGATGCCGTCACAGGAAATCTTGTCTGGACGAAAGATTTAGAGAAAGAGTTTGGTATTCCTGATTCACCAAAAGGTAAGGTAACGCCAGAATTTTATAATGGGCAATGCCCGCTTATTGACAACGGGAAGGCAATATTTGCTCCAGGAGGTAAAGCATTGATGGTAGCATATGAGCTTTCCACAGGAAATACGCTATGGCAGGTTCCCAATACTGATTCAATGAGGATGTCACATACATCAATCATGCCTATGACCATATCTGGCAAAAGAATGTATGTTTATCATGCACTGGGAGGAGTATATGGAGTGTCGGCTGAAGAAAGCGACCAGGGAAAACTTCTCTGGAAAACAAACGACTGGAATCCTTCCATCGTTGTGGCATCACCTATTTATATGGGTAATGGAGAGATACTTGCTTTCGGGACTTATGGTGCTGGCACAGCTAAAATAAAGGTATCCCGTAACGGCGATACTTTTACGGCGACTGTTGTACAAAAGCATAAACCAAATGAAGGTATAGCTGCGGAACAGCACACACCTATTAAGACAGGTGAATATATATGGACGGTAATGCCCGATAATTCAGGCGAACTTAAACGTCAACTTGTATGTTATCACATCTCTGATATTCAAAAACCTGTCTGGACAAGTGGGCGGGATTTGCGTTTCGGAAAAGGGATGGGGCCGTTTATAATGAACGGAAATAACATGTTTCTTTTTGATGACGATGGCGGTCTGTATCTCTTCCGAATAGAGCAGGGCAAAGCTACACTTATGGCACAGCATAAGGTCTTAAATGCCATTGAGGCATGGGCACCAATGGCACTTGCAGGAAATTACCTCATTTTGAGGGATGCACATAATATGATCTGTTTAAATATCGGAAAAACAAATTAAAATAAATGACAACAAAGCGGGCAATATTATTGACAGGATTGCTTCTGACTATATTTATAGTTTTTCTGTTAACTGATTCAGAACATAAAAAAAACATTATTATTCCTTCAGAAAACACTCCGGATAATGATTCAATTTTCCCGGAAAACTGGTTTGTAAGTAAAATCATAGATGTAACACCAGGCAAACTGTTGTGTATAACATCATGCAACAATGGCAACATCGCTGCAGGTGGTGATTCATTCATTATGATGTATGATTCTGAATTCAATATCCTTTGGGTTAAAATTACAGAATTACCTGTCACTGCACTGTGTGCAGGAGATGATTTAATATTCGCTGCTGTCAGAGAAAGTGTTCTTCTTTTTGACTATCAGGGGAACATATCAGGAGAGTGGGATCTCTATATGCCTGGCAGTTACTTTACATGTATTTCATCAAACAATAAATATGTTGTTCTTGCCGATGCAGCAAACAAATCAGTTATTATTACTGACAAAAATGGTGCTGCACGGTATGTAATAAACGGAGAAACTGGCAGTTTTATAATTCCCAGTTTATATTTCGATGCACATATTGACAGCAGTGATCTTCTTTATATAGCCAATACCGGGCGCAAAAGAATTGAAAAACGCAGGCTTGACGGAACGATTATTAAGTGGTTCGGAGATTCGGGCAGCGATGCTGACAGTTTCAGCGGTTGTTGTAATCCTTCTCATTTTGTCCTTTATGATAATGGTTATATAACATCCGAGAAAGGTATTAACCGTATTAAAATTCTGGATGAGAATGGAAAATTTGTTGAATTTGTTTCAAATAAAAACAGTTTTGCACCTGGTGTGCCTCTTGACATTTATGTTGCAAGAAAGGATTTAGTATACGGCGCAAATCCTTATGATTCAAAAATATATGTTTTTAACAGAAAACAGATAAATACGTTTAACCAGGCTGGAATTTGAATTAAAAACGAACAATTTATGAAAAGAGACCAGTTTATTAAAGTACTTATCCGTTCAGCGCTTGTTATAATTCTTGGGATAATAGCCTGGATAACTGGCAGAAAAACTGTATCTGGAAGCGAATGTTCGCAGTGTCCGCTGAAAAACAGCTGTGACGAAAATTATTATGTTTTCTGTGAGAAGAAGTAAACCCGGAACTCATGGAAAAGAGGGAAAACAATATTAAATCAAGAAGAGAATTTTTCAGAAAAGCTGGAAGGATAACACTTGCTGTACCGCTGTTGTCTATTCCGGCGCTGCTTGCAAAAAAGGCATATTCCGAAGTATATGTATGGCAGATTGATCCTTATAAATGCACAGCATGCGGTCTGTGCAAAACAAGCTGTGTTTTGACTCCGTCGGCAGTAAAATGCACCAATGCTTATGAAATGTGCGGTTATTGTGACTTCTGCCCGGGATTCCTGAGACAGGGGGCAAGAGCCTACGACACAGGAGCTGAGAACCAGCTCTGTCCGGTCGGAGCTATTAAGAGAAAATTTGTTGAGGAGCCCTATTTTGAATATACCATTGATGAAGAGTTATGCGATGCCTGTGGAAAATGTGTTCAGGCTTGCAGTGATTTTGGAAATGGTTCACTGCATTTGCAGATAATGCATGGGTTGTGTGTTAACTGTAACCAGTGCCGAATTGCAAGGGTTTGCCCTTCAGATGCGATTAAAAGAGTACCTGCTGACGTACCCTATATGAGTAAAGATCTTAATAAAAGTATAACTCGCAAGGGTGCTGCACAAACAAAAAAGACTGAAAGTTAAATACCTGAACTCGAAAGGAAAAATGATCAAAAAGTATAGTAGATATCTACCTTATTTTTTAATAGCAGTTATGCTCATCTGGCATTCTGTTCTGTATGCACAGCAGATGAGATATCCGAGGCCTGAATTTGAGACGCAGTATACATACCCTGAATATCAGTACAATTACCAGAGGGCACCATACTGGGAATATCTTGATGTGGCTGTTCTTATTGCTGCCCTATCAATAACATCATGGCTGGTAATCAAGAAACGGTCGAGGCAGGGCATTATGTGGGTATCTGTTTTCTCACTTGCTTATTTTGGCTTTTACAGGCAGGGGTGTATATGCGCTGTAGGTTCAATACAGAATGTGTCGCTTGCCCTGTTCAACAGTGATTATTCGATACCTCTTTCGGCTCTCCTCTTTTTCCTGATACCTCTCATCTTTGCATTGTTTTCAGGACGTGTTTTTTGTGCAGGTGTCTGCCCCCTTGGAGCCATTCAGGAGCTGACGGGGTTTAAAAAAGTAAAGGTCAATCCAAAGCTGGAAGCTGTTCTGGGAGCAATCCCATATGTTTATCTCGGATTGGCAGTACTTTATTCAGCTGTTGGAAGTCAGTTCATTATTTGCCGTTATGACCCTTTTGTAGGAATATTCAGGCTGGGAGGTCCTTACACCATAATAATTTTTGGTGCTCTTCTTCTGATTACAGGAATATATATTAACCGTCCATACTGCAGATATCTCTGTCCTTATGGTGTTTTACAGGGCTTCTTCTCAAGATTTTCATGGAAGCATCTGACAATTACACCTGCAGAATGCAGAAACTGCAGGCTGTGCGAGCCTTCATGCCCATATGGAGTAATTCTTCCATCAGACAATCTTAAAAACACTGAAGTTACTGAGATAGGAAGAAAAATGAAATTAATTTATGGAGCTCTAATTCTGATGATGGGTCTGTCACTTGCTTATTTCTTTTACAATACTGCTCCGTTACTTGCACGTATGGATAAAAGAGTAAGTCTGGCAAGAGAGATCAGACTTGAAAAAGAGAAAGGAATCAAAGCTGTCTCGGAGGCTGCTCAGGCCTTTAATGAATCGGCAAGAACAGAAGAAGAGCTTTTTGAAGAAGAGGTGGCGGTTATAAACCGTTTCAGAGCAGGAGCACCATGGGTTGGGCTTTTTCTTGGACTTTCGCTTGGGATAAGATTTTACCGCAGGATAATCAGACACCCTCGCACTGAATATGAACCAGACAGAGGAAGATGCGTTAGTTGTGGAAAATGTTTTGAATATTGTCCGGTGAAAATTAAAACTGAATAGAAAGATGAAATTTTCGGAAAATCAGATCAGACTTTTCAGAAATTTAAGTGTTGTATCAGGCATTTTTACAATGGTAATTGCTTTTACCATGATTATGAGTCTGATACAGTTAAAAACATCTGATCCTCTTGAGGATCCAGCCCTGAAGAGTATTATTGAACAGTTTGACAAGGATCCTGAAAACGCAGATATAGCAGAGAATGTAAGATCTCTTGACCTTATTGCGCGCAAAGCATATTTTGCAGCAAGATGGCAACTGGAAACAGGGTCATATCTTTTACTTGCAGGGGCTATTCTGTTCGTTGTTTTCCAGTGGTTATCAACGGGTCAGGAAAAATCTGCAAGGGGAAAATTGCCCCCAAAGCCTCAGATAACGGAAGAAAAGGAACGAAGCAAGAAATATTTGATAGTATTTTCTTCAGTGTTTTTCATCCTGGCTGTTATATCATCATTTGCTTTACGGCCTCTTTTGCCTGCTCCGGGGGAAGCAAAAAAGGGAATTAGGTCTGAAGAAACAGGTAAAGCCAGTGCGGTTTTACCTGTACCCGATGGAATAAATTACCCGAATTTCAGAGGTGAAGGTAGCAGAGGAATAGCCGGTGGAGAAGGGTATCCGACCGACTGGGATGGAAATACCGGGAAGAACATAAAGTGGAAAGTTCCGGTTCCAAAATTTGGAAAAAGTTCACCTGTCATCTGGGGTGATAAATTATTCCTAACCGGGGCTGAAGGCAGCGTATTCGAAGTATATTGTTATGATAAAAACACAGGTGATTTACTCTGGACAGGCACAGGCTCTGATTTTCCCGGAGCATCAAAAGATGTACCTGAAACTGATGAGGAATCAGGAATGGCGATACAAACGCCTGCAGTTAATAAAGATGCTGTTTGCGCCATTTTTGCCAACGGAAACCTCGTAGCCTACGATCATAATGGCAATCTTTTATGGGCCAAAAACCTGGGTATGCCTGAACATACATATGGTTACACATCTTCGTTATTAATTTATAATGACATACTTCTGGTACAATATGACAGTGAATTACGTTTGTCTGTAATTGGTTTTGATGTAAAATCAGGAAAACAGCTATGGGAAACAAGCCGCAGAGGCAAACCGGTTAATTCTTCACCTGCGCTGGGTATGTTTAATGGAATACCACAGGTAATTATTAATGGCAGTCCCGAAGTGACGGCATTTGATGTAATGACAGGAAAAGAATTATGGACAATCAACGGAGTTGTAAATGATGTCGCTGTATCACCAGCGGTTAACAACAATTTTGTTTATGTATCGGCCAATTACGAAGCACTTCTTGCGATAAAACCAGATAAATCAGGGGCAACAGTCGGGTGGTCCGACAACACATATACCCCCGATGTATCAAGTCCGGCTGCAACTGATGAATTTCTATTTATCTCTGATGGAACAGGTGCTATTGCCTGTTATAAAGCCGACAGCAAAGAGAAATTATGGGAAAACTATTTTAACAGTTCTTTCTACGCTTCACCGATAGTAGCAGGAGGAATGGTTTATTTCCTCGACAGGGATGGGATAATGCATATTGTGAAAGCATCAGCAACATACGAGCTGGTGTCAGAATCCTCAATTGGAGAAGACACTGACAGCACCCCTGCTTTTTCGGAAAAGAGAATATATATAAGAGGTGAGAAAAATCTTTATTGTATTTCTGCAGACTGAACTATTTATTTTATTTTATTTTATTATGACAGGTTAAAGTTAAAGTTACATCCTGAGAAGAAATTCAGGGCAGTGAGGAAAATGAAAAAGTTAAAAACATATCTGATTTCACTTATTACAGTTTGGGTATCAACAACGATTACCGCGCAAAACCCCGACTGGCCATTATTTAGAGGCAATCCCGGCCTTACCGGGAAAACAGAATGGACTTTACCCGCCAATCCTGAAGTATTGTGGAGTTTCAATTCAGGAGATAGAACAAAATCTTCTCCGGTAATCAGTAATGGCGTTATTTATTTCGGAACCGATAAAGGTTCTCTTGTAGCAGTTGAAAGCAATGGCAAGCTTAAATGGAAACTTGGAGCCGGTAGCCCTATCGAAGCTCCGCCTCTTATTTCAGATAACAAAGTTATTTACAGTACTGTTGACGGAACATTGAGAGCTGCTGACAAAGAAACCGGGAAAATTTTATGGTCGTATAAAACCGGAAATCAAATCGCAGGTTCTGCAAATGTATGGAAATCAGGAAACAAATCATATATTCTGGTTGGTAGTTACGATTATTACCTTCACTGCCTCGATTCAGAGTCAGGAAAACTTGTATGGAAAGTTGAGACAGAAAATTATGTGAACGGTGCACCGGCAGTTGCCGCCAATAAAATAATTTTTGGCGGATGTGACGGAATTTTAAGGATTCTCGATCCTCTGACAGGTAAACAGTTGCATGCTGTTGAAATTGGTATTTATATGGCATCTTCTCCGGCTATTATGCCTCCTTATGCGTATATTGGTGATTATGATGGCTATCTGAATAAGGTGGATATTGAGAGAGGAAAGTTGTTATGGAGTAAACCTGTTGGAGATGATAGGGGGTCCATTATGTCAGTTCCTGCTACTTTAGAAAATTATATAATAATTGGTAGTGGCGACAACTCAGTATATTGTATCGGTATGGCCGATGGAAATATCAGGTGGAAATATATGACAAACGGACAGGTTAACGGATCTGCTGTAGTTTCTGGCAATGATATACTTATAGGAAGTTCAGATGGTTATATTTATATTTTTGATCTGATAAAAGGAACCAAAAATTGGAGTTTTAACTGCGGGGCACCGATATCATCAACTCCAGCAGTTACGAAAGACAGGTTTTATATATTGACCGAAGATGGAAGACTTATTGCTTTTGGAAAAAAAACCAATAAACAATGAAAATCGCTTTTCTGGTTACAGGCTCTGGTGGCTCGTTTTATTGCAGTAATTGCTACCGCGACATGCTGTATTACAATGCAATAAAAAAGTACAGTAATTCAGAAGCTGTGTTAATTCCCCTCTACCTCCCTCCCGAAAAGGAATATGCCAGAGCTGGATTTGAAGAAGAGGTCTATTTTGGAGCAGTTTCATTATATATGAGAGAGAAGCTGCCTTCACTGCCTTCATTCCTTGAGAAAATACTGGATTCAAAGCCACTGCTGAAGATTGCAGCAAAAAGTTCAGGTTCAGTAAGAACAGCAGGTCATGAAGAACTGACACTGCATATGATTGACGGCACCTACGAAAGGCATAAAAAGGAACTTGAACGATTGGTAAATCACCTGCGGGAAGATATAAGACCTGATATCGTACATCTTTCAAATGCGCTGGTAATCGGATTAGCCAGACAGATTAAAAAATATCTTGATATCAAAATAGTATGCTCCCTGCAGAATGAAGATGACTGGATAAATGAAATGGCAGAACCTTACCAGTCGCAGGCGTGGAAAATGATAGCAGAAGAATCATCTTTCGTTGATGCTTTCATTACTCCGAGCCTCTATTTCAAGGATTTTTTCATTTCCAAAACAGGTATTAACTCTGAAAAAATAAAAGTTATAAGAACTGGTATTGAAAGCAGTGATTATCTTGTTCCGGAAGTTAAAAAAGAATCTCCAGCAATAGGCTATCTGTCAAGAGTGAATTATAACAATGGGTTTGATAAACTAGTAGATGCCTTTATTAAAATTAAATCTGAAACTGAGTTAAAACCATTAAAGATGTTTGTATGTGGTGGCTTTACTGGCGACGACAGGCCTTTCCTTAAAGAACAGCTCAATAAGCTGCATAAATACGGATTTCATGATTCAGTTAAAATTTGCAGTGATTTCCATGGGGAAGCAAAAGCAGAATTCCTCAAATCAGTAGATCTGATAAGTGTCCCTGTTCGCAAACCTGATGCATTCGGTCTTTATGTGATAGAAGCAAATGCAGCAGGTGTACCGGTAGTTCTTCCATGGTCGGGAGCTTTTCCGGAGATAATTGAAATTACAGGTGGCGGAGTACTCTACAAACCCGATACAGTTGATGAACTTACCGAAAATATCATTTATATGCTCAGGAATAAAAATATCATGGAGGAATACGGCAAAACTGGCATGTATAATGTGGGTAACAAACTGACTATGGAAAAGATGACAGAAGACATGGTTAATGTGTACAGTTCCCTTATTAACAAGTCAACCAAATAATATAGTGATGTTAAGAGTACTGGAACTCAGGAAATCTTATCCTCAAAGAGGTATTGTACTCAATGGTCTCAGCCTTGAATTGAAAGAAAGTGAAACAATAGCCGTCACAGGTCCATCCGGTTCTGGCAAGACAACGTTACTTAATCTTGTCGGTCTGCTAGATAGACCTGATTCAGGAGAAATTTTATTCAGAGAAAAGCTCGTTAACAATTATACAGTTGATGAGGCTGCAGATTACCGTAACAGGCAGATTGGATTCATTTTTCAGGACCACCTGCTTCTTCCCTATCTCACCGTAATGGAAAACATACTTCTTCCTCTGTCAGCAAGACAATTAGAGGATGATGAATATCGTGTAAAAGTCGGATATGCCAGGGAACTTATGGAGCGTACCGGAATAATGAACCTATCCTCCAAATATCCCTGGCAGGTTTCAGGAGGTGAAGCACAGCGTGCGGCTCTTGTCAGGGCTCTGATTAATAAACCTTCTCTTCTGCTGGCAGATGAACCCACCGGTTCCCTTGATGCTGCAAATGCAGAAATTCTGGGCAATCTGCTGAAGGAAATTAGTTCGCAATACGGAACTGCTGTAATACTGGCGACTCATTCAATGACACTGGCAAAGAAAATGTCGATTATTTACAAAATAGAGAATGGAAAACTTGTAAAAATCTGAATTTGTTTAACATAAGATGAAACTAAGCAGCAGAAAACTTGTTCTGAAATCTTTAATTCATTACAGAAAATCTGCATTTAACCAGGCAGTGATAATAATGGTTCTGACTGCTGTTTTTACAGGTTCACTGCTTACAGGTTATTCCGTTCGTCAAAGCCTGAGAGATTCAGCTGGAAAACGCCTTGGAAATACCGGTTTGCTTATCAGTTCGGGTTTAAGATATTTCAGACCGGAACTCGACAGTAAGCTCACTGCCGTCACCGGAATTAAAACAGCTTCAGTGCTCGAAACTGAAGGATCTGTAGAAAAATTCGGAAATGGAAACAGAATTGAAAACATTAAAATATATGGCATCAGGCATACTTTTTTCACATTAAATAATGTGCAGGGTAAGTTCATTGACAATGTTGATGCAGCAATAAATGAACATCTCGCAAGGAGATTGAATCTTTCTATTGGGGATGAAATAATTGTTACCCACCGTCAGATTTCAGACCTGCCTTCTTCATCGCCCTTCGCTCCATCGGCAGGTAATATTGCCTCACATGTTTTTAAAATCAAATATATTTTTACCGAAGAAGAAGCAGGGAATTTTTCACTCGAGATAAAACAGACATCTCCTGATAACATTTTTGTCAATATTTCAGAACTAAGCAGGAACGGGAAAGCTAACCGGATTCTTATAGAAAAAGACAATTCATTTTCAACTGACGAGATCTTTGAAAAGCTGAAAAGTATTCTTGTGCCGGCCGATCTGGGTTTGAAAGTGAGACATAGTGAAAGAACAGGATTTAATGAAATATTGACAGGCAGAATCTTTTTCGACAGCACACTTGTTAAAGAAATAAAAAGTATAATTCCTGGTGCGTCACCTGTGATAACCTATCTGGTTAACAGCACCGAAAAAGAAGGCAGACTCAATCCTTATTCCTTTGCCTCTGCCGTTGAACATTCGTTATATCCAGAAGTCCCGGAAGGCAATAAAATTCTTATTAATGAATGGCTCGCCAGTGATATTGGTGCGAAAAAAGGTGATACCCTGTCATTAACATGGTATGATCCTGACAGGATTTCAGATTTTGAAGAAAACCAGGGCAAGTTTATTGTGCATGATATTGTGAAAATAGCGGGAAAATGGAATGACCCGGAGTTAATGCCTGAATTTCCCGGTATCTCAGGACGGCAATCATGCAGCAGATGGGATGCTGGTATGCCGTTAAAAACAGAGCTTATCAGAAAGAAAGATGAGGAATACTGGAATATTTATAAAGGCACTCCCAAAATATTTTTAAATTATGAAACCGGGAAAAAGATATGGGCAAGTAATTTTGGTTCTGCAACTGCCATCAGGGTGCCACCGGATATAAGCAGGGATGAAATCTTAAATGCACTCACAGGTTCAATTGAACCTGTTAAATGTGGTTTCGCTATACGGAATATCCGGAATGATATGATAAATGCTGCCAACCAGAGCGTTGATTTCAGCGGATTGTTTATCGGACTTGGATTTTTTATAATTGCTTCCTGCTTTATTCTTCTGATAATGGCAGTCAACTCTTTCCTTGACTCACGCCGAAGCCAGATATTTTCATTCTTTGCACTGGGTTTCAGCAACAGGAAAATCAAAAAGCTGCTTTTAGCTGAAAACCTGATTATTTCTGTTGCAGGATGTCTGGCAGGAGTCTTTGCCGGAATATTTTTTAACGAAATTGTAGTAAGAGCTCTTAACGGAGTATGGAGAGGAGCTGTGCAAACCGACACAATTAAAGCAGTAACAGGATTAGTTCCTTCATTTGCAGGCTTTTTAGCAGCTTTCCTCACGTCAATCACACTTCAGTTTATCAGGGTTAGAAAATTTCTTAAGGAGATGCAGATGGGAGAAAGCAGGGAATTCAAAGTAATTAACGTCAAACCAGAATTAATCAGGATAATCTCCACTCTTTTTATTACAGCAGGAATTATCCTTCTGCTGGCTGATTATGCAATTCTTAAGGAACCTTTATTGTCAGTATCGTACAGCGCAGGCGGATTATTATTTGCAGGTCTGATTTTATTGTGGTTTTTTCTCATCATCAGGAAAGAAGCTCCTTTGCATAAAACGGTGAATTCAGAACTTGCTGTTTCCAGGAGTTATTACTCCTTTTACCCTGCAAGGGCTGTAATGCCTGTCCTCCTGATATCAGCAGGTCTTTTTGCTGTTATAATAACTGGAGTCAACAGGTTGAAGGTAAATGAAAGCAGCCTTTCGCAGCGTGGAGGAACCGGTGGTTTTCTTTTATGGGCAGAAACAACTGTACCGGTGAAAGAAAACCTTAATACAAAAGAAGGCAAAAAGGCCCATGGGCTCAGCTATTTTCCTGCAGAAACAATTTTTTTCCTTCAAGCAAAAAGACTGCAGGGTGATGACGCCAGCTGTCTTAATCTTCATCACGTTACCAGTCCCCCGCTTCTTGGAATAGACCCATCAACACTTCGCGAACGAAAAGCATTTAGTTTTTCAACCCTGCTGAAGGAAGCTAACCCTTCCGACCCATGGGAAATGCTTAATAGAACCCCCGGAGAAAATATAATATATGGTTATGCCGACCAGACAGTACTCCAGTGGGGCTTAAAAATGCGTGTAGGTGATACACTTATTTATAATGCTGAAAATGGTGAAAAACTTTATATAATTATTGCCGGAGGTTTAAAATCGTCTGTATTTCAAGGTTATGTAATCACAGGTGAAGAATTTTTCAGCAGATTCTTTCCTTCTGTGTCAGGATATTCAGTTTTTCTTGCAGGCGGAAACCCGGAACTTACTGGAGATTACAGAAAAATTTTAAGTGCCAGGTTTAACAGTTATGGAATCAATATCATGAGCACCAGAGAACGTCTCGAAAAATTTTTCGAGGTAACCAATACATATCTTTCAGTATTTATGGTACTTGGAGGATTGGGAATGATTCTCGGTGTTATCGGGCTTGCATTTGTACTCAGGCAGAACTACAACTTCCGGAGGAGGGAATTTGCACTTATGCTGGCTACTGGTTTTATGGTTAAAAAGATTAGAAAAATTCTTCTTAAAGAACAAATTATAATACTGGTAGCTGGTGTAATAACAGGAACTCTTTCAGCACTTACAGCTACATTGCCTTCGGTAGAAAAAAGTACCGACATCCCTCTGGTGTCGATCCTTACTATTATAATGGCAATAATTATTACCGGGATGACTGCCCTGCTTTTTGCAATCCGTAGTATTGACAAAGATTATCTGATATCTGCTTTAAGAAAAGAATAAATTAATTCTTTCTGTAATCATTTTTTGCCGACACAATACAGGTATTTTTGTGTCCTGAAAAAAATCATCCCGTCGGTTATTGCTGGTGCTGACATACAAACTTCACCTGAAGGTATTTCTGCAATTAGTTCGTATTTGTTGCCATCACGGAGAATATAAATTGTACCTTCTTCATCAACTGCATATATTTTTCCGTCTGATGCCACTGGCGAAGCTGAAAAGCTTTTTGCATCCCCGAGTTTACCTGAGAAGATTTCTTCTCCGGTTAAAGGATCATAACAATTAATGGTACCATTCCAGTTAAGATTATAAAGGTGGTTTCTGTATAAAAGAAGTGTCTGCAGGTAAGATCCACCACGAGGTCGGCTCCATAAAACGTAATCATTTGATGTTTCTCCTTCCTTAAGTGTGATATCACCTCTGGCACTTGCATTTACTGCCAGAATAGGTGAACTTTTACCATGCGCACTGTTAAAATAAATAATATCTTTTCCAATCACCGGTGATGGTATCGGAATATCACCTCCACCTGACATGCGCCATACTTCTTTGCCTGTTTCAAGTTCGTAGGCACCACGGTGTTTATAACCGTTTACAACAACATATTTCCTGCCCTGGAAAGTATATATGTTAGGTGTGCACCATCCTGGGTATTCATCACGGTTTACCCTCCATAATTCTTTACCTGAAGCAGCATCCAGTACAGCCACGAATGAGTTTTCCAGAACATCACATTGGATAATTATCTTGCCCTCATATATAATTGGTGAACTTGCAAATTCCCATTGTGCTTCAGGCATGCTAAAGAAAACTGATTTCAGCACTCCGAAATCTTTTTTCCACAAAAGATTCCCATTAAAATCGTAGCAATATAGACCTTCTGAGCCAAAAAAAGCAACAACATGTTTTCCGTCAGTAGCAACTGAAGCGTTGGCATGAGTTGATTTAGGATGTCTTTTCATTGCCGGTACACCTCTGTGAGCCACTCTTTCCCAGATACGGTTACCATTGTTCTTATCGAAACATATAACAAGCCACTCATGTTCTGATACATCATCAACAGATGTTACATCTCCAAAAATTCCAGTCCGGAATCCTTTATTATCAGACTTGCTTAATGCGGTAGTAACAAAAAGCCTGTTTCCCCATATTACAGGACTAGAAAGTCCAAGCCCCGGTATTTCTGTTTTCCATCTGATATTATTCATGGTTTTAAAATCAAACGTTTCGGGCAGGTTTGCATTATCAAGAACACCCGAAATATGGTAACCTCTGTACCATGGCCACTGACGTGCAGGATTTTCCTGAGATAATGTTGTAATATTCAGAATCAGTAATGTAAACAGGAGCAGGATATTTATTTTCATTTTAGCAATAATTTAATATAGCACATGTATCGAAACAAACACAATTCTCCAGGATTGTGTTATTGGTATTAAATAGTTCGTTTCACAAAGTAATCTCTGTGAGTCCCAGATCCGGTTTAAACTCCTTATCTGGCATCAGGGCTCTGAGTGTAACCATTGCTGTTCCCAGAGATGTGGCATTGCTTATTTCAGACGTGTATACCCTTTTATCGGGAAATGAACTTGCAACAAGTTTCAGAAAGAGCGGGTTTTTCGAAAATCCACCTGTAATGAAAATGTTTTCAGTTTTATCATCCTCCCCTGCTGCCCTGTTTATAGCTTCTACAGTAAGGTCAGAAAGCTCAATCATCAACTGGTGATAAGCCTCAATAAAATTGTCGAACAAGAAAAGTTCCGGTTCATCCCGCAGTGCGCCAGGTTTGCTTCCAGGAATTGTAAAAATCTTCTCATCCATGAATTTCCCCATCATCCTGTTAAGCAGTTTGACATCAGGTTTTACCAGACGAAAAGAATTCTCGTTTATCTTAAAATACTGGCTGATTTTCCCCACTGCTTCATCATGCATATGTCCGAGGAAAAGTCTGGAAGATTTTACCGGTTCCCTGTTGATACTCATGTAGCAGAGACAATCCTGGTTAAGCTCTTCCGTTGTAAGTGGTTCATGATTGAACGGATTCATGCTGATACACCAGGTGCCTGTTGAAACCAGTATAAAGTTGCCTGTGTCAGGGCTGAAATATGGTGCAAGTGATGCCGAACTATCATGTAAACCCGTCCCAACCATTACCCTCTTACCCGAAATATTTGCTTCCTTAAGCTTAAAAACCGAAACAGGTTCGGGAAGTCGCAGGTTCTCATCATGCACCCACGGATGATATTTCATATTGTCAAAATCCCACAGTGCAGTATGGCAACCCAGTGATGTATGTTCAGAAACTACCTGCCCCGACAGCATAAATGAGAAGTACTGCGGAAAATGCAGGATGTACCTTACTTTTGAGAATGTTTCAGGTTTTGTCTTTTTCAGCCATAGAATCTGAATTCCTGAATTGAGCATACCTAGTGCTGGAGAGGCGGTTCTGCGGCAAAATTCTTCTTTTCCTCCATACTTTCTGTATAGTTCTTCTGGTATTGATTCATCAACAGGTTTCAAATAGTTATAAATAGGTGTCAGACGCCTGCCATGGCTATCGATATAAGCAAGTGTTGCACCGTAAGTAGCAAAATTTACAGCCAGTAAATCATATTTTTCAGATTGAATAACTTCGCCGAGTGAATTTTTAACCCATTTTTCAATAAGTTCAATATCATCACACTCAAATCCGTCATCATCAGTTGTGGCAACTAATTTTTCTTCAGTTTCCTTTAAAACATTAAGTTGTGTGTCAAAAAGAAGCAGTTTCTTATTGGTCTTACCTATATCAAAAACGGCAATAACTTTTTCTTTCATTCCCTGATTTTTTTAATCCTATTTCCTCTTCAGCAGAACATCTTTTTCGTATTTCTGAATTTCCTGAATGTAATCTTCTCCGGCTGGTTTTCCGCTTTTCATACAATAATAATCATATACTGCACCAAAAGGTTTAGTTTTCATAAGCTCAAGATAAGCAAGCCTTTCGAAGTTTTTACCTTTTATTTCGAACTCAGTTAACATTTTCAGCGGTTCAAGCAATGCATACATAAATGCGATCTGAGCAGATCGTGTACCAACCACATATGCTCCAATGCGATTCAGGCTTGCATCGAAGAAATCGAGTCCGATATTTACCCTGTTCAGAGCTCCGGCACGTACAATCTCCTGTGCAATAAGCAAAAGTTCATCATTAAGTGTGAGAACATGGTCACTATCCCATCTTACACCCCTGGTAAGGTGAAGCAGTATCTCGTCTACATAAAGCAATATTGAAGAAATTTTGTCGCCCACCTGTTCTGTCGGATGGAAATGTCCATTATCGAGCGTTATCATTATGTTGTTCTTAACAGCATAGCCCAGATAGAAATCGTGTGATCCGACAACCATTGATTCAGAGCCGATTCCGAAGAGTTTGCTTTCAACAGAATCCTTCAGATATTTTTTCGGATATTTTACTGAAAATATTTCATCGAGTGATTTCTTAAGAATTTTACGAAGTGTGCTCCGGTCTACCGGAGTATCTTTCGAACCATCAGGTATCCAGATGTTATGAACTGCCGGTATTCCAAGCTGTTTACCCATGTCGGCAGCAATTTTCCGGCATCTTTTAACATGTTCTACCCAGAATTTTCTTATTTTCTCATTTCTGCTCGAAAGTGTATAACCATCGTCAGCGTAAGGGTGCGAAAAACATGTACAGTTAAAATCGAGTCCTATCCCTTTCTTTTTGGCCCAGTCTATCCAGCCTTGAAAATGTTTTGTTTCAATCTGGTCCCTGTCAACCAGTTTTCCGCCGAATTCTCCATAAATTGCATGCAGGCTAAGCCTTAATTTGCCAGGAAGCAATGAAAACACTTTTTCGAGGTCCTGACGCATCTCCTGAATAGTTCTGGCTTTACCCGGAAAATTACCGGTTACCTGGATACCTCCTCCACCAAGCTCTGCACCCGGTTTTTCAAAACCACCCACATCGTCTGTTTGCCAGCAGTGTAGACTTATGGGAATATTTCTCATTTGTTCAATAACCTTATCGGTATCAACTCCCAGTGCAGCATACTGCTCTTTTGCTGCTTTATAGGCTCTTTCGATATCAACTTTTTTCATCTTTTATAATATTATTTATTTGTTATATTATCGGTGTTCTGTTAAAAATTTGTTCTTTGTTTCTTTACTCATTCCATATAAAAGACCTGCTCGAGAGGAACAGAAACAGGTGAGTAATCGGGATTTGTTTCCATAATGTCTGCCATATACTTCCACCATTTCTGCACTATTTCGGTATTACCCAGATCCTGTGAAGAACTTTCGCCCGTCTGCTCCTGATATGCAAAAAGGGTATTTGTTTCTTCGTCAAAGAATATAGAATAATTACATATACCATTGTCTTTCAATAGCTTTACTAGCTCAGGCCATATAGCATCGTGGCGGCGTTTGTATTCCTCCCTGCAACCGGGGAGTAGTTTCATTTTAAAGCCGAACCTTTTCATATTTTTTTCATTTATCCTAGTTTAACTATAAATGTTGAAAGTATCAGAATTACAATTCCAGTAACAAGAACAACAATTGTTTTTCTTCGTACGCCTTTCCATTCCTTCAGCAGGATACCCCAGATATTGCTTATAGCAATATTAAGGGCCATCAGTATACTCCATCCGAAGACAGCCATTCCTTCAGGTAGTTTGCTTGAACCCATACCAAAGAAATGGAACTGCAGGAACCAGAGAAGTCCGGCAAGAAAAGTGAAAAACAGGTTATTAAGAAATACTGACGGGGCAACGTTAATGTAATCTTTCCAGGTTTTATTTTTTATATTGAGGAAGCCGCAATAAAAAAGATTGGTGATGAAGCCACCGAGTAATATAAATATAAGTGTCGGGTTTTTCTGAAAGAGAGGATTGGTGCCATGTTCAAGAGCTATTTTTTCAATAGGTTTTCCGGCTTCGAACCCGAAATTGAAACATGCACTCATCAATCCAGAAAAAATTGCTATCAGAATTCCTTTCTTAAGAGCAAATTCTTTTACAGCTGCTTTTTTTTCTTCCTCCGACATTTCAGCACTTTTTAGCGAGCCGGCATAACCGATTATTGCAATACCTGCAACTGTAATTGCAACTCCAATAACAGTTAGTATACCACTGGTTGTGGCAAACAGATTCTGACCTGCAACTATAGGGGGAATCAGTGTCCCGAATGCAGCACAGAGGCCAAGTGCAATGCTCTGTCCAAGAGCAATACCAAGATACCTTATACTGAGTCCGAATGTTAGACCCCCAAAACCCCATAAGAGACCAAAGAAAGCAGCCATCAATTTGGCAGATGATGGAGCTTCTCTGATTATAGGCATCAGTTCACCACGGGGTATAAAAATAACAGCAAATATCCATGGTATTATTATCCATGCGAAGAGACCCTGGGAAATCCAGTACGATTCCCACGCCCATGATTTAACCTTTTTGAAAGGCACATAGAAGCTGGCTGCACCTATGCTACCAAGCATTATCAGAAAAATACCTGCTATTGGATTCATTTATAATCTTTTATTTTAACAATGGTTTATTTTTACGAAACTAAAAATAACTAATTTATTTTTTATCTCAAGCATTAAGTTTTTTTTACATTTGCTTATAGTAAAGCCTGAAAAAAAATTGAACTCTGAAAAACTTATCAGCTATGAAAAAAATAATTCTTTCATTAGTTTTTTCTGCATTCATTATTAATTCGTTATCAGCTCAGGAGTTATCAGTTTATGGACTGACATGTGAACACAAAGTTAATCCACTTGGAGTTGATACACAAAAACCAAGATTTTCATGGAAAATTTCTTCCACAGGTAAGAATGTGATGCAGACGGCATATTTCATTCAGGTATCAACCGATCCAAAATTTTCCCCGGGAAAAATTGTATGGCAAACTGGACTGGTTCAATCAGATGAATCCGTATTGGTACCTTATGGAGGGTCCAGACTTGAACCGTGCAGAAGGTATTTCTGGAGAGTCAGGATTAAGGACAATTCAGGGAAGGAGTCAAAATGGAGTGAGACTGCATTTTTTGAAACAGGTTTAATGTCGCCTTCCGGGTGGAAAGCAAAATGGATTGAAAAGGAAGGAGATACGCTTCGCTATTCACCTTCACCTCATTTCAGGAAAGAATTTACAATCACAAAGCCTGTTGCAAAAGCGACAGTTTATGTTACATCCCACGGTTTTTATGAATTGCATCTCAATGGCAGTAAAGTCGGTGACCAGGTGCTCACCCCCGGCTGGACGTCGTATGGAAAACGTCTTCAGTATCAGGTTTATGATGTAACCAACCAGATAATAAAGGGCAAAAATGCTGTTGGAGCAGTTTTAGGCGATGGTTGGTACCGCGGTACGCTGGCATGGAGCAATAACTGGGCTATTTATGGGAAAACACTCGGTTTACTGATGCAACTCAGAATAGTCCATACCGACGGCACTGAAACCATGATTATTACTGATGAATCATGGAAAGCAAACCAGGATGGCGCAATAAGAATGAATGATATATATAATGGTGAGATTTATGATGCTAGGAAAAGACTAAAAGGATGGAATCTTCCTGGCTATGATGAAAGCAACTGGGTAGCGGTGAAGGTGGCAAATTACGGTTATGATAACATTATAGCAACCGAAGGTGTTCCGGTAAGAAAGATTCAGGAGATAAAACCAGTAAAAATACTACGCACACCAAAAGGTAGTCTGGTTGTTGATATGGGTCAGAATATGGTAGGATGGGTCAGGTTGAAGGTTAAAGGAGAACGGGGCACGGTAGTTGTATTAAGGCATGCAGAAGTGCTCGATAAATATGGAGAATTCTATACCGCAAACCTTAGAAGTGCAAAATGCCAGCTCACATATACTCTTTCAGGAGAAGGCGAAGAGGTTTATGAGCCGAGATTCACTTTTATGGGATTCAGGTATGTTGAAGTAAACGGTTTTCCGGGTGAACTAACCACAGATAACATAACCGGGATAGTCGTGCATTCCGACATGCCTGTCACGGGAAGTTTCGAATGTTCAAATCCACTGGTCAATCAGTTACAGCACAATATTCAGTGGGGACAAAAAGGCAATTTTGTAGATGTCCCGACCGATTGTCCGCAAAGGGATGAGCGTCTGGGCTGGACGGGTGATGCACAGGTCTTCTGCCGTACAGCTGCATTTAATATGGACGTAGCTGCATTCTTCACCAAGTGGCTGAAGGATGTGGCAGCCGACCAGAAACCGGGCGGAGAGGTGCCGGATGTCATACCTGATGTACTTAATCCACAGGGAGCTAAAACAGCAGCACCTTCGGCCGCATGGGGCGACGTGGCAGTAATCACACCCTGGACAATGTATCTGGTTTATGGTGATAAACAACTGCTCGAAACGCAATATCCAAGTATGAAAGCATGGGTGGAATATATACGCAAAAAAGCTGGTGAAAGCTATATCTGGAAAGGAGGCAGCAAGTACGGCGACTGGCTTTTTTATCATCCACCTGTAAACAGGCATACTGAATTTGATGGACATACCGAACACGACTTTATCGCCACGGCAATGTATGCATATTCAACAAAACTGCTCTCTCTTGCAGCAAAAGAACTGGGCAAAGAAAATGATTTTAAATTCTACAACGAATTGTTTAATAAGATTAAAGAGGTTTTCATTCATGAATATGTTACACCTGCCGGCCGTGTCGGGACATGTTCCCAAACCTCTCATGTCCTGGCATTGATGTTCGACCTTTTACCTGACAACCTGAGGCAAAATGCTGTGAAATTTCTGGTTGATGATATAAAAAGCCGGCGAAACAGACTTTCGACCGGATTTGTTGGAACATCCTACCTGTGCCATGTTCTGTCAAACATGGGATATACCGATGTAGCCTATGATCTTTTGTTGCAGGAGGCATATCCTTCGTGGCTCTATCCTGTAAAGATGGGCGCAACTACAATTTGGGAAAGATGGGATGGCATTAAGCCGGATACAACTTTCCAGGATCCCGGAATGAATTCATTCAATCATTATGCTTATGGTGCAATAGGTGATTGGATGTACAGGGTGTGTGCTGGCATTGAAGCTGGAAAACCCGGGTATAAACATATTATAATTCAACCCTCCCCCACTGAAAAGCTAACATATGCTAAAGCAACTTTAGAAAGCAGATACGGAACAATTGCTTCTGGCTGGGAAAGGAGTGATAATAATATCACTGTAAGGGTAAAGGTTCCTGCAAATACCAGAGCTACCGTAATTCTGCCTGTTGATATGAAATCAAAGGTTACAGAAGGTAACAGGCCTCTGGATTCTGTTAAAGAATTCACAAATATCAGGGTGGTTAATAATAAAGTGACGTTTGAAGCTGGTTCAGGGGAATATATGTTTGTAATAAAAATCTGAAGTATGGTATCAGGAGTTAATTAATGAGAAATACTGATTTAGCTGCTTTTTCAGCAGTTATTATTGTTTACCTGGTATTATTTTTAGCTACATCACATTACCCTTTCTTCTGGGATACTGTGCAACTGGCATCAAAACATGCAAGCTGGTTCTATCAAAACAGATTCAGAGATCTTTTGCTTCCAGTTGATTTTGACAGCGGGCATTTTCCTGTGCTGGGACTCTATAAAAATTTGACAGGTCATCGTTATTTACTTCCGGTTTACATATTGCTCGCTCTCACAGGTTGTTACTGCTTGTTTGAAATTACAGAAAAGCATATGATTAAAACTGTTTTTGCCACCCTGATGATTGCCGGACTTCTTTCCGGTAATTTTTGGGTATATCCCGACAAAATTTCCCAGGGGTGGGATGCTTCACTGGCTTACCTGCCATATCCACCCCTACGCAAGGAAATGATAAACTATATGAAAGAAAATTCTATTCCGTTTTCTGAAACAGGGAGTGGTTTCCCAAATCTCGCAGCATTGGATTACATTGACCTTAACGGTAGCAAAGAGTCGTTTGCAACGAAAAATTTAAAGACAAACAAATATATATTCTGGTCAAATATTTTTAATGATTTTTCAGATGACGAAATAGACAGGCTTAAAAAAGAATGGATAATAATAATAGAAAATAAGTGTATGAATGTAAAAGTTGTACTTTATAAAAATCCGGAGTTGTCCCATAATTAAAAGTGTTATTTTTGCATCCTTATCTGAAAAAATAAATTATGTCATTTTTCCGCAGCCATCTTGGCGAATTTGCAGCGCTTCTGACAGCTTTCTCATGGACAATAACTGCTCTGGCAAATGAAAAAGCAAGCAAAAAAATAGGTTCTCTTTCGCTTAACATTATCAGAATGTTTCTTGCCATATTTCTGCTTTCATTTTATAATCTTATTGCCAGAGGCCATTTTTTGCCCGTTGATGCAAACCTGCACAACTGGCTCTGGTTGTCACTTTCAGGTCTGGTGGGTTTTACTTTCGGGGATTATTTTCTATTCAGGGCGTATGCTGAGATAGGTTCAAGGTTTTCAATGCTTATCATGACTACTGTTCCTCTTTTTACAGCCTTTTTAGGATGGGTTTTTATCGGGGAGAAACTGAGGTTGCTGCACTTTGCTGGTATGATGCTCACATTCATCGGAATTTCGCTGGCAATTTTCAGTCGTAACGGAAAGGGAGAAAAACTTACACTCAAGTTTGCCCCTATAGGTATATTGCTTGCTCTTGGGGGTGCACTGGGGCAGGCAACGGGTCTGATTCTAAGTAAAATAGGAATGGGAGGCACCTATGATCCTTTTGCTGCCACTCAAATAAGAGTAATTGCCGGAGGGTTTGGTTTTGCCCTGCTTGCGACATTTATTTCACACTGGCCAGAAGTTATTGAAGGAGCCAGAAACCGTAAAGCAGTTACTGCGGTCGCAATTGGTGCAGTTTTCGGACCATTTATTGGGGTATCATTTTCACTTATGGCTGTTAAATATACTCAGGCAGGGATTGCATCAACCATAATGGCTATTGTTCCTGTTCTGATTATACCGCCGTCAGTTTATCTGAACAAAGAAAAAGTTACACTGGCTGAAGTTGCAGGAGCAGTAATTTCAGTTGCAGGAGTGGCATTATTTTTTACCGGGTGATCTTATATCTGAACTATATTCTTACGGCTTTAAAACATTGCCAGCTCTAACAATTAAACAAACAGAAGGATTAGTAACTGGGCAATAAAAATTCTGAGAAACATTACCAGTGGATAAACTGTTGCATAAGCTACTGCAGGTATCTCCGACTGTGCCAGGTTGCTTGCATATGCCAGGGCTGGAGGGTCAGTCATGCTACCTGCCAGCAAGCCGCAAACTTCAAAATAATTATATTTCATCCATCTGATTGCCAAAATACCAGTAATAAATACCGGAAGCACTGTTATTATTGCTCCGTATCCCATCCAGATAAAGCCATCACCTGAAGTAAGAGAAGGGATAAATTTTTCTCCAGCCTTTAATCCTACACTTGCAAGAAAAAGAACTATACCTGTTTCCCGCAGCATAAGGTTAGCACTGGTTGTGGTATAGGGAACGAGGGAAAATCTGTATCCGAATTTGCTCAGCACCATAGCTACAATGAGGGAACCACCTGCAAGTCCCAGTTTCACAGGATTTGATACACCAGGAATTTTAAGCGGGATACTTCCAAGCAGAATCCCAAGAATAATACCTACAAAGATCGGTATAAGATTTGGCTCGTAGAGTCTCCTTAGTGAATTACCCACCTCACGGGCAACATTTTCAATCGAACCTTCATCTCCCACTACAGTCATTCTATCACCCATCTGTAAAATCAAACCTGAACTTGCTACAAACTCAATTCCTGAGCGCTCTATTCTGGTGATATTTATATTGTAACGTGAACGTAGTTTAAGGGAACCAAGACTCTTACCAGCCACCGCAGGATTTGTTACAACTATCCTTCGTGAAACCATCTTACCCATACGTGTTGAAAGGTCAAGGTCGCTTTCAGTTCCAATGTAATCAATAATAGCAGGGATACTTTTCTTTTCAGCTACAACAAGTATTATATCATTTTCTTCAATTACAGTGTCAGGCCCGGGAAGTAAAAGTTCCCCTTTGTGCAGCAGTCTGGATATTACCATTTTACCTGGAGAGTTCTTTACAATTTCATTTACGGACTTTCCGGCAATCTTTTTTGATTTCACCTGTATTGATACTTTTTCCGGTATCTCATCAGGATGGTGCAGTTTTTCTGAAATGACTTTTAATTCCTTATCAAGATTTATCCTGAACATTTTACGGATAAAAATCATTGAAAGGATAACACCAACTACACCAAATGGGTATGCTACGGCATATCCAATCGAGGGATCAGGGAATTTTTCGGGATCCATTCCTGCAGTTATCTCACTCAGAGTCTGCTGAGCAGCGCCCAGTCCAGGTGTATTTGTAACAGCACCCGACATTATTCCGGTCATCAGAGACATTGGAACATTCGCAAGAAAATGGATAATAATAGTTATCAGGGCTCCTGTGAAAACGATTAACATTGCAAGTATATTCATTTTAAGCCCTGATTTGCGTAATGACGAAAAGAAGGCCGGGCCAACCTGCAACCCAATTGAAAACACAAAAAGTATGAGGCCAAAATCCCTTACAAATTCTATTACTTCATGTTTTGTAACAAAACCGAAATGGCCTGCAGCTATTCCTGCGAAAAGAACAAAAGTAATTCCCAGGCTAACATTGAAAATTTTTACTTTTCCCAGTGCTACTCCTGTTGCAATTATAACGCAATAAACAAGAATTGCATGGGCTACTGAATCGTTAATAATAAGATCAGTAAGCCAGTTCATCCGGATTTCTATATCAGGCTGGTTATAGGTTAAGTAAATAGTCAGCTGTTTCTTTAAAAGTGTCAAAACCCATTTCAACGAAAACATTTTTTACTCCTCCCGTATCGAGGGATGAGATCAGTTCTTTCCAGTCGACAACACCTTTTCCTGCAGGTGCCTCTCTTTTTGTTTCAGACGACCAATCGGCAAAATGTGCTGAAATAAACCTGCCCGGATATTTTCTGAAATAATCAACGGCCTTGTATCCTATGCTGATAACTGCAACCTGGAACTGCATTTTAATCAATGAAGGATCGAACCAGTTCATTAATTCTTCATAAATAAGCTTTCCTTCAAGCATTGCAAATTCAGTATGATGGTTATGGAATCCCAGCTGAAGTCCGGCGTTTTTAACCTTCTCCCCTATTTTATTCAGTTCTTCGGCTGACTTCTGCCAGTCGGATAGTTTTGCATCGCGTGGTAAACCAAAACTTGAAAGTATCATCTGTGTCTGGCCAGAATCAATTGCAAATTTTATTCTTTCATCAAGATTGTTCCTGAGTTCATTCATGACATAATGTGAACTCGGGCAAGTGAGTCCTGCATCATTGATTATTTTTTTTATCTCCTGAGCGCTGTATTTTGTAAGTGGACCGAATCCTGCCGTTGCATATCCCGGAGGTGAGCACATTTCAATACAGCGGTATCCCATATCATACATAATTTTTAATGTACCTGGGAAATCTTTTGCAAGCATTTCCCTGATTGTCCATGCCTGAAAACCAAGAGGCAATTTAAGCATACCTTGAGCGTCAACAGGTGATAAATTATTTATCACCTTTGTGGCAAAAAGTGCACCGGTTGCAATGATGCCTGTTCTGCCTAAAAATTCTCTTCTGTCAATTTTCTTCATAATCATAAAATTTCAGATATTAAAATTAAATATTATCGTAATAAATTAATTACTTTTCTTTTCAAGAATTAAATCTTTTTAAAAGTTATTGTCAACTTCAAAAAGTAAAATTCAATCCTTCATGATAAATAAATTCTATCTACTTATGAAAAGAATCAATCATTAAAATCTCAAACTAAAAATTTAGATGAAAAAATTGGAAATTTTTATAGACGATATATTATTTTGTATATCAATTACATACGATTTTCAATTTTTAATAATGTTAATAAAATAATTTTAATGTTGAAATTTTTTTTTCTGTTTATAGTACAATGAATTTACATTATGCATACTTTCGGCAAAATTTTAAACAAGAAACAGACAACTAAAAAAGGAGTGAAATTTTCACAACATCATGAATGCTAACAATAATGAGGCTTCAGCCTTCCATGGAGAAGGTCGCCTCAAAGGTTGCTCTTCTGATGAAGAGCCTGGCGCGAAAGCAGTAATACTTTCGCAGGTCGAAACGCCAGTACAAATAGTTAGCAACCGGAATGCGGACTTCATCCACCGCTACTTCCCTCTCGCAACTAATGAACAATGGAACGACTGGAAATGGCAACTGAGGAATGCTATTACTACGCTGGAAGACCTCAGAAAAATAATGCCATTAACAGAGAAAGAGATTATGGCAATCAAACATCTCAAAGGCAGATTGCCATTAAGAATTACGCCTTATTTCGCATCTCTTATCCACAACACCAAACCTGGCAATCCACTCAGGAGAATTGTAATACCTGTAGTTGAAGAACTTATTCAACTGCCTGTTGAAAAGCCCGATCCACTGCACGAAGAAGCATATTCACCTGTAAAAGGAATTGTCCACAGATATCCCGACAGAGTCCTGTTTACTGTGACTCAGGTTTGCTCTGCCTATTGCAGGTACTGCACTCGCTCACATTCGGTAGGCAAACTCGACAAGCTGGGAAAGAATGATTTTGAAAAAGCCTTTGATTATATCCGAAATCATACCGAGATTAGAGATGTTCTCGTAAGTGGAGGAGATCCACTTACTATGTCAGATGAAATGCTCGATTATATTCTGAAGAATATTCGAAATATCCCCCATGTAGAGATTATCAGGATAGGTACAAGGGTGCCTGTGGTTCTGCCACAGAGAATAACGGATAAACTTATAGCCACCATGAGAAAATACCACCCACTCTATATCAGCCTGCATTTTTCACATCCGGATGAAATAACAGATGAGTGTGCACAGGCATGCAACAAACTGGCTGATGGTGGTTTTCCACTCGGCAGTCAGACTGTACTGCTTAAAGGCATAAATGATAATGTGGAAATTATGAAAAAACTCTTCCATAAATTGCTTATGATAAGAGTGAGGCCTTATTATCTGTACCAGTGCGACCTTATTCCGGGTTCAGGACATTTCCGGACATCAATAAGGAAAGGACTGGAAATAATCAAAGGACTGAGAGGATATACAAGCGGTTATGCCATTCCACAATTTGTTGTGGATGCACCGGGTGGAGGAGGTAAAATACCACTCCTGCCCGATTATGTCGTAGCACACACAAAGGAAAAAATAGTTCTCCGCAACTATAAGGGTATGATTTGCGAATACCCTGAAATTTAATTATTTATGAAGGCCGGGATTACTTTTGACCTGCGTTCGTGGTATCTCGAACGCGGGTTTTCTATGGAAGATACTGCAGAATTTGATAAAGAAGCCACAATAAGCGCTATAAGAAATGTGCTTGAATCAATGGGTTTTGATACCGAAGAAGTTGGTAACGTCTTTCAACTTATTGAAGCCCTTGCATCAGGTAAAAGATGGGATATCGTCTTTAATATTGCCGAAGGATTGTATGGTGACGGACGGGAGTCAGTTGTTCCCGCCATACTCGATCAATACCGTATACCATATGTTTTCAGCGGACCGGTAGTACTTGGAGTTGCTCTAAATAAATATCTGGCAAAACTGGTAGCTTCATCAGCCGGTGTGCCGGTTAGTCCTGGCTTTCTGATTACCTCCCTTGACGATATTAAAAAGTGCGACCTTGAATACCCACTTTTTATCAAACCTGCCTCTGAAGGTACCGGTAAAGGCATAACAAATAAGAGTATCCTTAAAAAACCTGCAGAACTGAAAGAAGTGGCAGAATACCTGCTTAAACGGTACAATCAGCCGGCACTTGTTGAAGAATATCTTCCAGGCCGGGAATTCACAATTGGAATTCTTGGCACCGGGGACGAGGCGGTGGCAATAGGGGGAATGGAAGTAATCTGTAAAGATGAACTTCCATATTCAGTTGAATACAAGGAAAACTATCATTTATACTGTAATTACAAACCCCTTGACGATAGTGATATTTCAAAGGAATCAAAAGATGTAGCCCTGAAAGCATGGAAAGCAATTGGCTGCGCCGATGGCGGACGGGTTGATGTAAAAGCTGACAGAAACGGCAGAATATGTTTTATGGAAGTAAACCCCCTCGCAGGTCTTCATCCGGTTGATTCAGACCTGCCAATACTTGCACGGTTCTCAGGTATCGAATACAACGAACTGGTTGAAAGAATCATCAGGTCTGCATTAAAAAGACATAATCTGAAGTTATGAGATGCTGCATACTTTACAATCAGCCTCGCGAAAATGCTCTTGCCGACGAACTCGATATTCTCGACCAGGTTGAATGGGTCGAAACCAATCTTAAAAAAGCCGGAATTGAAACTTACAGAAAAGGTATCACGAATAATTTCATGAATGAAATATCACTTCTGGCTGATGAGAAACCAGATTTTGTTTTTAATCTGGTTGAATCAATAAATAACAAAGGTGAGCTGCTCTATTTCATACCCGCCCTGCTTAACATGCATTCAATACCCTATACAGGCAACCCGCTGGAGGCTCTGTTTATTACAACAAGTAAATTTCTTACAGTTAAACTACTTAAAAACGAAGGTATAAGAACACCAGAATCTTTTCATATCTCGGAATATAGAAAATTTGAGCCTGGCAAAAGCTATATAATCAAACCTGTATGGGAGGACGGTTCTCTCGATATTACGCAGGATTCAGTTTTTGTTTATCATCAAGGTTATGAGGAAAAGTTCATGAATCTGAGAGATTCCCACTGGATAATACAGGAATACATTGACGGAAGGGAATTTAATATTAGCCTCCTCACATCGAATGGCAGACCTGAAGTTCTTCCACCTGCTGAAATAGTATTTGTGGATTATGAAGACAGGCCCAAAATTGTTGACTTCAAAGCAAAATGGGAAGAAAATAGTTTTGAATATAAAAACACTGTGAGAAGGTTTCCCGGAAAAGAACTCGAAGAATCACTCAGGAAGGAGATCGAAGTTACAGCAATTAAATGCTGGGATATTTTCTCCCTAAGGGGCTATGCCCGTATTGACATGAGAGTTGACAGTGAAAATAGAGTATATGTAATTGAAGTAAATGCAAATCCCTGTATATCAAAGAACGGCGGTTTCGTTGCAGCAACTGAAAATGCAGGTTATGCGTTTACAGATGTAATTAAACGAATAATAAATGACTTAAACCGGTAAACCTATGAGAGGATTATATACAGTTCTGCTTTTGATTCTTTCAAATACATTCATGACTTTTGCATGGTACGGGCATTTAAAACTTAAAACAATGAGCAGGTTTGAAAATATGACTCTTCTTGCCGTGATATTAATGAGCTGGGGAATTGCATTGTTCGAATATTTCTTTCAGGTACCTGCCAATAGAATAGGTTTCAGAGGAAACGGAGGTCCATTCTCACTTGTTGAATTAAAAGTAATTCAGGAAGTTATCTCGATATCCGTTTTTACAATTTTTACACTTGTGGTTTTTAAAACTGAACAGTTCAGAATAAACCATCTTATTGCATTCTTCTTCATCGTCCTGGCAATTTATTTCGTTTTCAAGAAATAGCAGGTTACTATCAATAATTTTCCAAATTTCACCGTGTTAAAAGTGTTACTCACCTTAATGCAGAGTAACCTTTGCCAATAAATGTTCGTCACCCGCAAGGTGAAAAATATATTCAAAACAGGTGCATTCATCAAAATTTTTAATCCATTCGTGGAAATCTTAAAAAAAATAATACCTCAATCCATGCTATTTAGTAATTTTATATAAAGAATTAACCCAGGTAACTTGAGCATTTGATTATGTAAAATATTAATAATCAATTATAAACTTAATCTGATCAGACTATGAAGAAAAATCTGTTGACTTTTTTGTTTTTTGCGGTAAGTAGCTTCTCTTTTGCACAGGTGCCACAGGGGATTAATTACCAGGCAATTGCAAGAGACAACAGTGGAAACCCTTTGCAAAATACCGCATTGCAGGTAAAACTTGCCGTTAAGGCAGACTCTTCGTGGATAGGAACCGTAATATGGGAAGAAATTCATAATCCAGTTACTACCAATGATTTTGGTCTCTTCACTGTAGTATTGGGAAAAGGTGCCCGACAGGCCTCCTCAACCGTAGCATCTTTTAATCTGATAGACTGGAATGTTACTCCAAAATTTCTCAGGACTGAAATCTATTATGGCGGAAGCTGGAAACAGATGGGGATTTCACGCCTTCAATCCGTGCCATATTCAATGTTTTCCGCAAAAGCTGAGTCTCTTACTCCAGGTGCCAAGGTTGTAAGTACAAATGATGCAACATCCGATGCACTTTTTGAAGTAAAAAGAAAAGATGGCCAGACGGTGTTTGCTGTCTATCCCGATGCTGTCAACATTTATGTTCCCTCAGGCAGCAAAGGTACCAAAGGCGGATTTGCAATAGGCGGGTTCGGGGATAAAGCGCCTTCGCAGGATTATTTCAGAGTAACCCCCGACAGTGTAAGGATATATATTGACAACTCTCCGAGCACCAAAGGGACAAAAGGAGGCTTTGCAATTGGAGGATTTGACGGAACGAAGGGTCTTCTGAAGAATTATTACATGAATGTTTCGGGTACCAGCACTCTGGATACTGTGAAGGGCTCACCCCAGGTACTGTGGTTTCCTAACAGAAACGCTTTCCTGGCTGGCAATGTATGGATTGGTTCACCTGACAGCGTAGGTCTTTATTCGACAGCTCTTGGCTACAGGTCGGTTGCAATGGGCGATTATTCACAGGCATTTGGTTATAGGGCAAAAGCTTTAGGCAATTACTCTACAAGCATCGGGAAAAACTCAATTGCGGGAGCAGGAAAAACAACGGCTATGAATGCTTTTGCCTTCGGTAATGGAGCAAAAGCCACCGGACCTGACTCGTATGCACTTGGTTCAGGGGCCACCGCTACCGGTGAAAGAGCCTTTGCTTTCGGTTCAGTAGGATTGAATGATTCGGGTGACCCCACTTCAACACCAACAACAGCAAGTGCATCATACACAGTTGCTATAGGAATGGGTGCCCAGGCAACAAACAAAGGTGCAATGGCTCTTGGTATCGGTTCAACTGCCTCAGGTTCAAGTTCATCTACTTTCGGATATTACAGCACTGCATCGAGTTCTTATGCAATGGCTCTTGGATATAAGTCGCAGGCAACACAAAGTTATACTACAGCTGTTGGAGCATATGCAAGTGCAACCAGTAGCTACTCAAGCGCATTTGGGAGAAGTGCTACAGCTCAAGGAAATAGTTCTGTGGCAGTTGGTTATGCAGCAACAACAGGCGCATTGGCGACAAATGCAAGTGCTTTCGGACGTGGAGCAAACGCAACAGGACCTTCGGCAATGGCACTTGGAGTGAGTGCAACCGCCTCCGGCGATACTTCTGTTGCAATAGGTTATCTCGCAAATGCTTCAAATAAATATGCTGTGGCTATCGGATATGCTTCAAAAGCCAGTGCAAAAAATTCGTTCTCGTTCGGTTACAATAGTGAGGCTGCCGCCGACAATTCATTTGCAATAGGCACATACGGGCTTAATGCCGACGGCTCCGTAAATACAAGCCGTCCAACCAAAACTTCTGATACATATTCAGTTGCCATTGGTATGGGTGCTCAAACAAGCCTCAAAGGCGATATGGCAATGGGTGTAAATGCAACCGCTTCAGGAGGATACAGTACTGCAATAGGTTACCAGCCGCAATCTCTTGGAACCTATGCGACCGCATTAGGATATATGGTGCAGGCTAATGGCCCAAAATCAATATCAATAGGAGCCTATTATAACTATACTGGCTTCAGACTTATTTATGATCCAATAACCAGAAGATTCAGATTAATTCCATATAATGTGACAAAATTTAACATAGCTAATGATGAGTTTTCAATAGCAATTGGTAACGGTAATACAGCCAGTAAAGGTGGAATGGCTTTTGGAACCAACAACTCTTCCCTTGCTTTCGGCTCCACAACTCTTGGAATAAACAACAGAGCCGACAGTGCTTATTCTGTTGCCATTGGTTCGAATGCACAAGCTGTCGGAATAAATGCCATTGCATTAGGTGAAAGCGTAACCGCTGAAGCAAGCAATAGTATAGTAGTAGGTTATAATAACATTACCAATTCAGCATATAAAAGAGATGAATGGGAACCAACAGATCCATTGTTTGTAGTTGGAAACGGAGGCACCGGTACACCATCCAATGCCATGGTTGTGCAGAAAAACGGAAATACAACAATTTATGGCAACCTGACAGTTACAGGTAGTATTTCTTCATGGGTTGGTACAGGCGACAACCTTGGCAATCATACTGCCTCACAAAATATAAAACTCAATAACTACTGGCTTTCAAACGACGGAGGCAGCGAAGGTGTCTGGGTGAGTACTACCGGCCTTGTGGGTATTAACAGAAACAATCCGGCCTACAATCTTGATGTAAATGGCAATTTCAGGGCAACAAGCCATATGTATGGAAACGGAAATCTCTACATGACTGGAAGCATTTATGGATCAACAATAAACCCTGACGGTGATGCCAATCTAACGGTTGATGCTGGAACATTGCATGTCGATGGTACCAACAACAGAGTGGGGGTTAACAACACAGCTCCTGCCTATACGCTTGATATAAGCGGTTCATTAAATGCGACAAGCTCAGGACGTTTTGGAGGAGATGTAACAATTAGTAATACAAGTCCTGCACTTAACCTTACTGATTCAGATCTTAATGCGGATGATTTCAAAATAGAAGTAAATAATGATTTGCTTCAATTTTCATCACTGGGTAAGACACCTGTTGTTGCACTTGCCATTAATGCAACCGGTAAAGTTGGAATGCCTAGTTTGAGCTCTGGTTCTGGTACAACACTAGTTATTAGTGCAGTGACTGGTGAAATTCTTAAACAATCAAGTTCAGCACGGTATAAAATGAATATTTCATTGCTTAATGATATTTCATGGCTGTACAAACTCAATCCTGTCACTTTCCTATACAAAGAAGATAAATCAAAAACTCTGCAATATGGATTGATAGCTGAAGAAGTTGAAAACATAAATCCCAGTCTTGTTGTGTACGATGCAGAAGGCAAACCTGACGCTGTGATTTACAACAACCTCATTTCAGTACTGATTAAGGCTGCCCAGGAGCAAAAAGAAGAAATTGAAATACTTAAGTCAGAAAATCAAACATTAAAAGAAAGATTGGAACGTCTTGAAAACATTGTTTTAACTCTGAAAGCAGTGCAGAAATAGTATATTCTTTAAAAACAAAAAGCCGGTCTTGATGGACCGGCTTTTCTGTTTTATGCAACAAGATCATTTGGTTATTAAAAGATTAAATTTTTTCTATTCTTTATTTTGTTTCCTTCTACTGACCTTAAAGCATTGTTCCTTTGCTCAAAAACTTCAAAGGTTAATTACAACACAATTGCATGGGATTTTAGTATAATCCTGCGAAAAAACTTGAAGACTAAATAAACGAACTAAAAAAGAGATCTTAAATATTTGAAAAATAATTGCAAACTAGTAAACGAATTTAACCAGATCTTATATTATTTTATTCAAAATGTTGTGCTGTTATTGCCCATTGTTGTTATTTTTCATGAAAATATTTTTCAATATAATTAGACTATCTTTGAAAAATAGTGTGTTTTTATGGATGTAAGAATAGAAGAAAGCTGGAAACAAAGACTTAAAGCAGAATTTGAAAAGGAATATTTTCTGAGGCTTGTTGATTTTGTTAAGGAAGAATACCGTACAAGAACTATTTATCCTCCCGGAAGTCTCATCTTTAACGCTTTCAATTTATGTCCTTTCGATAAGGTGAAAGCAGTTATTATCGGTCAGGATCCCTACCACGGTCCAGGCCAGGCACATGGTTTATGCTTTTCCGTTAGGGATGGGGTCACTTTTCCCCCAAGCCTCGTAAATATTTTCAAAGAAATCCATGACGATCTTGGAATACCTGTGCCGAAATCAGGCAACCTTGAACGCTGGGCACGCCAGGGAGTGCTTCTCCTCAATGCTATCCTCACAGTAAGGGCAAACCAGGCCGGCTCACATCAGGGTAAAGGCTGGGAACAGTTTACCGATGCAGTGATCAAAATTCTTAACGAGGAAAAAAATAACCTGGTCTTCTTCCTCTGGGGTGCCTATGCACAAAATAAAGGGGCTGTAATTGACAAAACCAGACATCTGGTTCTTGAATCGGTTCACCCCTCCCCCCTATCAGCAGCTAAAGGTTTCTTCGGAAACAGACACTTCAGCAAATGCAACGAATATCTTGCCATGCACGGTATTGAACCGGTAAAATGGTAATACTACATATCAAAGGCCAATTAAATAACTGAAATACTAAAAAACTTTCAGACAGTAAGTTATTTGATATCATCCAGGGCTGATTCCATTATCACATTTGAAATTTTCAGTTTTTTCAGAGTATGACTCTCAATAAAAATTTCATAAGTGGCTTTCACCTGCCCAAGATATTGCATATAATAATAGGTAGTGGTATCTGTTTTGTATTTTTCTCCGTTAATTATTGCTGAAATATTGGCTTTGGGATATGCTCTTTCAAAACGATGATAATCTGATGTCTCCTGGGCACCAAGGGTGCCATAGTTATATGTTCCCCCGCCTGTTTCCACAGTCAGCTCATTCATCGCCACATCCGAAAGATTTCTTATTCTTATGTCTGTCGGCCCGTAAGGTTCCTTTTCGAGCTTTTTGCAACCGCTCAAAGCAAGCAGTAAAATCGCTGCAAAAATGAGATGCCTTTTCATTATTCTGTCAGCTTTTGTAATTAATTGACATGAAAGTTACAAAATAAGTTGCATGCATCATTAAATTTTCTCCAGACTATTTACAGGAACCCATCCTTTATTCCCGTCAGGTAGTTTAATTTCATACCATTCTCCGAGAGCATCAGTAACTGTAACTTTTGTCCCTTCATGAATAAGAAAAAGATCTGTCCCACTGTTATCAGGTGCACTTTTCCCATTAACCTGAGGGCTGACAATTATTGCTTTGTCACTATTAAAAACAAGGTTCTTGTTTCTTATAGAAAAGCTGAGCGATGCAAGGCTTATTATCAACATAAAAATTGCCAGCCAGAAACCTGCAACCTTGTACCTGTATACTGAAGTTAACAAATAGACCAACATAAAAATCAGACACATAACAAAGCTGATGATGCTAATATAAGCCCATTTATCAGATGAGAGTATCAATGAAATGAAATTATACCATGTAACGAAAAACAATTCAGGTATCTCGGTAAATCTGTCAACTACATAAGTTCTGGCTACCTGCAAGTTATATCTTATATCTTCATCGGTCGGCTTAAGAAGGTATGCCCTTTCATAAAAGAGTATTGCATGTGGCACATCATTTATCTTGAAATATGCATTACCGATATTATAGCAGAGATTGGGTGTTCTGAATCCTGATTTATATATCGGCAGCCATACATCCAGAGCTTCCTGGTATTTGCCGGAAGTATATAATTCTATGCCCTTCCTGAAGTCATCTTCAGGAAAAACAGCCGCTCTGATTTCAGAATTGAAGTTAAATAGTGCCAGGATTATCAGTAGAATAATCTTTTTCATCTTCACTTAATCAAGTTTATTTTCAATATATCTGATAAACTGTGCAGCTCCCTCATACAATTCTTCTGCTTCTGAAGGAGCAGAAACCGGTGCAAACCTTGCATATTCACACCTTTCAATAATTGAAGAAATCTTTTCAATTATCTGATCATCAACATTTCTTTCTTTAAGTTTCTCAACAGCTTTTGTTCGTGTAAGTTCTGAAAGAGGTATTCCCAGTTTGTCACTCATGTAGCCCCATAATGCCTTTAGAAGTTCCTCATAGAACTTTTCCTTCATGCCCGATTTAAGGCATTTATAGGCTACCGACAAACGTTTCTTTGCAACTTTCCCGGCTCTTCTGTTTCTTACTCTTGCAATATCAGCATTACGCCTTACATGCTCACGTCTGAGTATAAGGACAGTTGCAAAAATCAGAAGTGCAAGGACATAATACCACATGAACATGCGGTTTGACAAAAGAAGTTTTTCTGGAATAATGATAATGCCCGGCAGTGATTTTATAAACCTTATATCTTTACCGAGATATTTTACATCCTCCCTGGTTACTCCTCCGAAAACAGTAACCTCTCCGGACTGTTCATCGGTTTTCAAAGCATGAAATCTGAATTCTTTTGTTGACGCCGTTTCAAATTGCTTTGTTGCCGGGTTGAAATATGAGTATGTCACGGATGGTATTACAAAGTCACCATGGTGCCGTGGGATGAGAACGTATTCATACGTCCTCTGTCCAGTAATTCCGGAGGTACTGTTCCTAAGGTTATCGGTGATTTTAGGATCATAAATTTCAATATCTGGAGATAGTTTAATAACCGGTTTTGCAGCAAGCCTTAGATTACCGGTTCCTGATACAGTTATTTTAAAATTGAGAGCATCATTAACCTTGACTGTATCTTTATTAAGTGATGCCGATATGTTTATTTTTCCGACAATTCCTGAAAAATCGGCAGGTTTATTTTCAGGCAGGGGTTTCACAGTTATTTTCAATGGTAATGTTGCCAGCACTCTGGGTACATTTGCAAACCGGGAAAAGAAGTCTCCAAAAAACGGGTCTGGTTCACCTATTCTTTGCTGAACCAGTGCAGTTACCTGAACCGGGTCAATAGTTATTTCTCCTGTTATCTGGGGGAATAAAAGAAACTGCTGAATAATTCCTGTTCCGTAAATTACTCCATTAACGTTTTCCCGCTGCAGTGAAGTAAGCTGTGGCGTTTCGAGTTCTTCTTTCACGAACCCGCTGAAATCAGGATATTTAACTTCTTCCAGACCTGCAAGGTCTACCCTTGTAAAAAGTTTCAACGACAATGTCAAAGGCTCCCCAACATATAATTCGGTGCGGTTCGGGATCAATCTTACAAACAATTCGCCTGATGGTTCAACAGCAGCGGGCTCTGTTGCTTGTTTTCGGGATGCAGAAGGTTGCATCTGACGCGCCCCCGGTGTACCTACTACTTCAATATATATTGAATCCGACCTGTATTCTTTTCCTTTAACCCTTATAAGAGCTGGAGGAATAACGAACTTACCTTCTTCAATAGCCTGTAAATAATATGTATAGGTGTATGAAGTCTCCTGTGATATTCTTCCGTTTATTATCTGCATACTCGAAGAATATGAAGTCTGGGGTCCCATCAGTTTGTAAAAACCTGTAAATGGTGGTGCACTGAACTCTCCACCTCCAGCGTTTATTGTCCAGCTAATTGAAAATTGTTCACCAACACTAACCACCCTCGGGTATTCGGTTTTGATAACTATCTCCTGTGCCACAGCTACTGATGGCACTATTAGAATAAACAAATATTTGATTATTAACCGCCTCATAAACTACCAGTTTTTCAATGTCCTCACTCTTTCCCTCAATGCATTGGCCTGTTTAACTTTTTCCTGCACCTTTTTCTCACCATTCTCAAGAGCACTCAAAATTCGTTCTGCATCTTCCTTTGAAATTCCCTGTTTCTGCTGCTGCATCTGCTGTTGTTGCTGCTCCTGCTGATTCTGTTTGTTTTCGTCCTGATTCTGCTGCTGTTGTTGTTGCTGATCGCTTTTACCTTCTTTCTGATCCTGTTCCTTGTTCTGATTTTGCTCCTTTTGTTGTTGCTGCTGTTGTTGCTGCATTTTTTTCAGCAAATCCTGCGCATATGCCAGATTATATTTCGCTTCAAGACTTGATGGATTAAGACGCAGTGAATTTTTATATGCTTCAATACTCTCTTCGATTTTATTGCTTTTCAGTAAAGAATTCCCCAGATTATAAAAGCTTTCGGCCTTCTTAATCCTGTCTGCGCTCATATCAGCTGACAAAATGAACTGTTTCGATGCATCATCGAATTTATTCTGCCGGTAAAGTGCGTCACCAAGATTAAAATTTCCTGCAGCAGAAGAGCGGTTCTCTTCAAGCGCCTTCCTGTATAATATTTCAGATTCAGAATAATTTCCATCAAAATACTTCGAATTTCCCTGACGCAGGTACCTCTTTTCACTCTGTCCTGAAACTGAAGAAAAGACAAACAACTGTAGAAATAGCGCTGCTAAAAATACCCGTAAATAATATTTATTTTTTTCAGTCATAACCTTTTCATATTTTCAGTTTGAAAAGTTTAAGACCTGATAGTTTCCTGTTTTTCCTTTCCATGATAAGGAAGTCAATTAAAAGCAGAATCAGTGAAGCTCCAGCAAAAAACTGGAACTGGTCGTTGTACTCTGTAAATATTTTGCCTTCAAGTTCCTGTTTTTTCATTTTTCTTATCTCGGAAAATATCTGGTCGATACCCAGATTAGTTGCTGTTGCCCTTACATATTTGCCGTTTGCAGTAATAGCTATCTCTTTAAGAATGTTTTCATTGAGTTTGGTTATAACGGTGTTGCCTTCATGGTCTTTCAGGTACTCCCTTCTGCCGTTTACATTCAGCATTATCGGAACTCCTTCGGGAGAACCGATTCCTATTGTATGGATAACTATTCCTGCATCAGCTGCTTCCTTAGCTGCTTCAACAGGATCGTCCTCGTGATTTTCACCGTCAGTAATAATAATCATTGCACGGCTTTTGTCCTGCCCAGGAGAAAATGATCTCATTCCGAGACGAATGGCTGCACCGATTGCAGTTCCCTGTTTAGGAACCATGTAAGGATTTATAGTTGAAAGAAACATTTTTGCTGATACATAATCGGTTGTTATAGGTAATTGTATATAGGCATCGCCGGCAAAAACAATAAGGCCAATCCTGTCATTTTCAAGAGTTTCAATAAGCCGTGAAAGAGCCTGCTTAGCCCTCTCCAGCCGGTTGGGTTGTATATCTTCAGCAAGCATTGAATTACTGACATCGAGTGCTATTATCACTTCAACGCCCTCTCTTTTTACCTCTTCAATTTTTGATCCAAATTGTGGTCGTGCCAGCATCAGAGCAATCATTACAATAGCTAAAATCTGCAGTATAAGTTTAATTACTGGTCTGATGACAGACATATCAGGAATAAGTTGCCTGACAAGATTCGACTCACCGTATCTGACAATAGCCTTCTTTCTCCGGTAATTATTTACAGCCCATAAAATCAGTAATACTGGTATTGCCAGCAGAAGATATAGATATTCCGGATTTGCAAACCTGAACATACTCATATTCAATCGTTTATGTCAGACTTCTCATAACAGTGTTCCTTATCAATATTTCTGCAAGAAATAAAACCGAAGCCAGTAAAGCCGGCAGAAAATATTTTTCTTCCCGTATTCTGTACTGCCTTACGTCAATCTTCGACTTCTCCATTTTGTCGATCTCAGCATAAATCTGCACCAGTTTTTCATTATCAGTAGCTCTGAAATACTTACCCCCTGTCATATCTGCAATGGTTTTCAAAACATCTTCGTCAATTTCGACAGGCATATTCTGGAACTGCACGCCGAATGGTGTCTGTACCGGATAAGGTGCAACACCTCTGGTTCCAACACCTATTGTATATACTCTTACACCAAAAGTTTTAGCAATTTCTGCGGCAGTAAGGGGAGCTATCATGCCTCTGTTGTTTACTCCATCAGTCAGCAGAATTATCACTTTACTTTTACCACCGGCGTCTTTTATTCTGTTTACGGCTGTTGCAAGTCCCTCGCCTATTGCTGTACCATCCTCAATCATCCCGCTTTTTATTTCTTTCATAAGATTTATTAACACTGCATGGTCGGTAGTGAGAGGGCATTGAGTAAAACTTTCACCGCTGAAAACCACAAGTCCGATTCTGTCGTATGGTCTGCCCGAAATGAATTCCGTTGCCACATTCTTTGATGCTTCAAGCCGGTCAGGTTTAAAATCTCTTGCCAGCATGCTTCCCGATATGTCTAAAGTCAATATAATATCTATACCTTCAGTCGATACATCCTGATAGCTGTTCGTTGCCTGAGGTCTGGCAAGTACTATAATAAGCAACCCAGTTGCAGCAACTCTCATTCCGAAGAGGACATGCCTTAAAATATGCCTGAAGGTCTTGCCTGAATTATTAAAAGCTTCAGCTGATGAAACACGCAATGCAGCTGATGATTTATTGTACCTTATGACGTACAGGAAAATCATCAGTGGTAATAGTGCCAGCAAATAAAGGAACCCTGGCGAATAAAATACAATACCTCTAATCATATACCCTCCTTCACATTTTCAGCTTTCACCTCCTCTTCCGGTGGAGGGGAAACTATCATTGTCGATTTCACAAAATCCCATGCGTAGTCAAAATGTAACTCATTTTCAGTTGGCTCAGGCTGGTATCTGGCAAATTTTACAAGGTCCCCACCTGTTAGTATTGTTCGTAATTTCCTGAAAGTTTCGTCTTCTTCAATTCCTTTATTCCGTAAAGCATCCAGTGTTTCAACTGTAGTCATTTCAAGTGCAGGGATAGTAAACCTGTTCAAAAGGTATTGTCTTATTATTTCTGTAAGTCTCGAATAATAGAGTTTTATCTCACCTTTCTGCCACAGTTTCTCCTCTTTCAATTTTTCGAGTTCTCTGAATGCAATTACATGTGCAGGTTCTTTTGGTTTATTATCAACAATAGTTGTTTCAGGTTTTTTGAGGCGTTTCCATAAATATAACAGAAGCCATATCAGAGCTCCGGCTGCCAGAATAGCCACTATCCATGGTATAATCTCATCAGCAGTTAATGGAACTTTTCCGGGGTCAACTATGTCAAATATTGCCGATGCAGTATCGGGTGGAGTAATGTTAACCCTCATAACCTTAAGCCATGAATAGTCTGAATAATAACGTTTTATACCCGACTCTGTTCTCATTTCTGCATATACCGGCGGAATCTGATAGAAGCCTGAATCGAAAGATGTAACGAGATATTCGTGCCTGATTCTTACAAATCTGTTATCAACGGATGTTGAATCAATAACCGGTCCTTTCAGTATTTCGATATTCTTAACCAGTGTATCTTTAAAAACAGGTATTGTCAATAAATAATCAAGAGGCTTATTGATAGTAACCGTGTATTTTATCTGATCTCCTATAAAAATTGCTGATGTATCAAAACCAGCACTGATCTGGACTTCCTGGCCTTCGGAAACCTGGATAAAATTAAAAATCAAAAAAGCCAGTATGTAATAGATTCTTTTCATCTCTATCTCCTTCTGAACAATCTGACAAGCGGAATGACGTAATCTTCTGATGTTGATATCCATGCTGAGTCCACTCCGCATCTACGGAATACATTTTCCAGGTTTTCGGAATGGTTTTTCCACCATCTGCTGTACTCATTCCGCATCCTGCCCGATGAAGTGTCAATCCACATATCGTAACCTGTCTCAGGATCCTGTATCCTTACAAGCCCAATATCTGGTATTGAAGTTTCTGCCGGATCATAAATTTTCAGTGCCACAACATCGTGTTTATTTGCCGCAATCCTCAGAGACTCTTCAAAATCAGGTGCAATAAAGTCTGACAAAATGAATGCTGTACAACGTTTTCTTATTGCGTTTGTCAGATATCTTAGTGGCTCATTAAGATTTGTCAGATTACTTTCAGGTTTAAAATCGAGCAATTCCCTTATTATCCTGAGTATATGTTTTCTGCCTTTCTGGGGTCTGATAAATTTCTCAACTTTTCCCGAAAAGAATATTACTCCAATTTTATCGTTATTAAAAATTGCTGAGAAAGAAAGAACAGCTGCAATTTCAGTCATTACATCCTTCTTAAATGCTTTAATTGTTCCGAAATTTCCCGAACTGCTAACATCAATAAGAAGCATTACGGTTAGTTCTCTTTCTTCCTCATATACTTTAACATAGGGATGGTTAAATCTGGCCGTAACATTCCAGTCGATATTTCTTATATCATCTCCATACTGGTATTCACGCACCTCGCTAAAGGCAATACCCCTGCCCTTAAATGCACTATGATACTGACCGGCAAAAATATGCCGGCTCAGTCCTCTCGTTTTAATTTCAATCCTTCTTACTTTCTTTAATAGTTCAGCAGCTTCCACCTTTGCAAGTACTATCTTACCGGTTTAATATTGATACTTATGTTAAAAGTCCATTCATCATCCTTGAGGTCAATAATATATTTCTGACCATCTTTTTCTTCTTCCCATTTATTTTCACCGACAGGTTTATACTTTGAATTAAGCTCAGCTATTTTCTGGCTCCTGAGCTCTTTGTCACAAACAAGCCGTACACTCCTGCAAACAGAGTCAGCCGACAAAAAGAAAAAAAGCGTCTGAGTCTGTGCCCTGTCGACATATTTAAGATATCTGAATGTATTATTAAATGTTAAGTTTTGAAAAACCATTGATTTCTGGTTTTCTTTCATGTATTTCTGTATATCCCTGATTTTATATCCGATCAGGTTCTGACTTCTGCTCTCATATGAATTTAACAGCAAGAGAAGCAACAATAAATAAATGGCTTTCATCGACTTCATGTAAAAATTTTTTATGGAACTTCAATTGTATTAAGTATTTCAGTTATTATATAATCCTGATTTATATTCTCTGCTTCGGCTTCATAGGTAAGGCCGATGCGATGTCTCATAACGTCAGCACATATTGCTCTGACATCCTCGGGTATAACATAACCCCTTCTCCTGATAAAAGCATAGGCTTTTGATGCAAGTGCCAGATATATTGACGCACGAGGGGAAGCTCCGTATGATATCATGTTTGAGAATTTCTGTAGATTAAACCTGGCTGGTTCACGTGTGGCAAAGACAATGTTAAGAATATAGTTTTCAATTTTTTCATCCATATAGACTTCGCGCACAACGTCGCGGGCTCTTATAATATCTGAAGTTTTCAGAACTGTATTGGGTTTGGGGAACTCTTTTGCAATGTTCTCCCGGATAATGTTTCTTTCCTCTTCCATTGAAGGATAGCCTATTAATACCTTAAGCATGAATCTGTCTACCTGAGCTTCAGGAAGAGGATAAGTTCCTTCCTGTTCTATAGGGTTTTGTGTGGCAAGAACCAGAAATGGTTCCTCAAGCTTATATGTTGTTTCTCCGATTGTAACCTGTCTTTCCTGCATTGCTTCCAGAAGTGCACTCTGAACCTTGGCTGGCGACCTGTTTATCTCATCAGCCAGAATGAAATTGGCAAATATAGGTCCTTTCTTAACTAAAAATTCTTCTTTTTTCTGACTATAAATCATGGTTCCGATCAAATCGGCAGGAAGAAGATCTGGGGTAAACTGAATGCGGCTGAATTTTGCATCTATAATTGATGCCAGAGATCTTATGGCGAGAGTTTTTGCCAGACCGGGAACACCCTCCAGCAGAATATGTCCGTTGGCAAGGAGCCCTATAAGCAAACTGTCGATAAGATGTCGCTGACCAATGATTACTTTACCGATTTCCATCCTGATTATGTCAACAAATGCGCTTTCCTTCTCAATTTTTTCATTAAGCAGTTTTATATCAACTGATTGTTCCATATAATTTTGGTTTAGTCAATAATCATATATGTTTTGTGTCTGTTAATTAGATTTTGCAAAAAAACCCTCTATTTCTGAAAGTTGATGTTAAGGTATGTTAAAATATTGTTAAATGGCTTTATCTCTTTATTTCTGAATTTTTTAATCCGAACGGATTCCATTTAAAATCTGAATAAACAGAACTTCTTAAGGCTAAAATAAGTGCTGCCGGAATAAAAGTACCATAAATCTTTGATGCAAAGATAATTACACCTATAATGTATAAAACAGCAAGCCAGAATACCAGCCTGAACCAAATTGTACATTGTTTATTGAGCGACAGGCATATAAGACAAACGATAATAAAAGGATTAATCCATATGAAATTTATATTCATTTTTGTTTCGGCATGTTCAGTAATAAAATTAAAGAACAGAAGGAACAAGGATAAAATTGAAAAAATTGTAAATATCAGAATATCAAAATATTTAATGTAAATCAAACTCCGAAATCTGACTGAAATTAATAGTATCAGAAAAAAAATCAGCCCCAGTACAAACATGGGATCTGAATAAAATGAAGCCTTTATTTCAGGAGGTTCAAATTCGATGATTGTCTCCGTTTCTTGTAGCAAAGGGATAGTCTTGTCGCTTCTTTTAACGACTGAAGCCGATAGATTTCGCTGCAGGTATTCAGGTAAAAACATCTGGTCGCGGAATGAAGCTTTCCTGTCAGCAGGCAATCCCAGAAGCAGATCCACACCAGCCTTTAACCATGGATAATGACGTTGATACTCATTTATCTTATCTCTGAAGGTGGGCATATCTTTCTTTTCTTCAACAGGATAGACAAGTCTGTCAGAAAATATTTTTTCAAATATGTCGCGAATCCTCGTAGAGCAGTTATCATAAAAAAAGTCGTACCTGTAATAAATATTTTCAGGTCTTAGATTTTCCTCAAGAAGATACATCAAGTGACTGATTTCTGAGCTTTCAAGATTTACCCTCTGAGAATAAACAGATCTTCTTTCCATGAAATAGTCTCTCAAAAAAAGGTCGTAAGGATAAACTCCCAGCATATAGTTAAGTCTTCCTCCGGCAAATTTCCAGACAAAATGGGGGGTATTGAAATCAAACACGCCCCAGTTATAAACCATGTCATACCCTGAAGAAGGAATTACAACTCTGAGTGCACTATGCCCATAAATCGAATAAGTAGCTGTTCCTGGAGAACATGTGATTAGATATACAAGAGTATCATCAGGCTCCTGCGACTTTATTCCGGTTGCAACAAATGACAGAATCGTAAACGTAAAAATCAGTTTTTTTACCATACTACATTTTAAATTAACCTGCGTATCATTTTGTTTATATCCTGTTTTTGCACAGTTACCTTATAAGTATTATATTCGGCCTATTGAACATTAATCAACATTTTCAGTTAACTGTAACAAAACAAATATATTTAATGATTGGAGACTTTGAAATCATTTGTGAAATATATTCTCGACCTTTGTGTAATTTCAATTATGAAAATACTGTAATATAAGCATTTAAGAATTAAAAAATTGAAAAAAGTTTTATTGTAATCAGCAAGTTATTCATGAGCATTGATATTATTCACAGTCTGAAACTTTTACCAGGTATTGTTGTTGGTCTGACAATTCACGAGTTCAGTCATGCTTATATTGCCCATAGATGTGGTGATAATACATCGCGTGACCAGGGAAGGGTAACGTTAAATCCGCTTAAACATATTGATTTGCTGGGATTTTTAATGTTGTTTTTCGCCGGATTTGGCTGGGCGAAACCTGTGCAGTTCAACGAAATGAATCTAAGGAATCCTAAAACTGACGTGCTTAAAATAGCTGTTGCAGGTCCTGTTTCCAATGCACTCACTGCCATACTTTTATCGGTAGTTTTAGTATTGATATTAAATAGCGTTTATATTGCAGATTTATTATGGGAGCTATTCATTTATGCCATTTTCATAAATTGGGGTCTGTTTGTGTTTAATATGATACCTCTTCCACCGTTAGATGGTTCTCATCTGTTGTTTCACTTTTTCAAAAAGTACCCTGCAGTATATCAGGCTGCATACAAATACGGAGCAATGATTTTGTTCACACTCATTCTGATGACCTTTGTTTTTAAGGTAAATTTACTGCCAATCTGGCCGCTTATTGAATTCATAGGCAAGGGATTCTTAAGAATAATTGGATATAATTTTTAACTTTGAATAGCGTTAAAATTCTGAAACTTTTATTGAAATATGAGTCTGGGTTGAGATGAGATTCTTACTTGTAACCGGTGTTTTTTTCATTTTTTTCGTTTCCTGCACTTTTTCGCAGGATGAAAGCAAATTTGCTGAGCTCCGTAAGGAAATGGTTAACAAGCAGATTATTGCCAATGGTATAAGAAATCCCCAGACAATTAAAGCCATGCTGAAAGTACCAAGGCATCTGTTTGTACCAAAAGAATACATTCACAGGGCTTATGAGGATACGCCACTCCCGATAGGATATAACCAGACCATTTCCCAGCCCTTTATTGTGGCATACATGACAGAGCTGGCGCGGCCTTCGAAAAATAAAAAGGTGCTTGAAATAGGGACAGGTTCCGGCTATCAGGCGGCTGTTCTTGCTGAGATTGTAGATACTGTTTACACAATAGAGATTATTCCTGAGCTTGCAAGGGAAGCAGAAGACAGACTTAAACGGCTGGGATACAAAAACATTATTGTAAAAACCGGCGACGGTTACAATGGCTGGAAAGAGCATGCTCCCTATGATATAATAATGGTTACTGCAGCTACCGACCATATTCCACAACCATTGCTTGACCAGCTTGCAGAAAATGGAAGACTTATTATGCCTGTCGGACCGCAATGGTCAGCCCAGCGCCTGGTACTAGCAGTTAAAAAGAATGGCAAAATAGAACGGACACAGCTTGCTATGGTAAGGTTCGTCCCTCTCCTCAGGAGTCAGTGAAAATCAAGATTAATCATTTCTAAAAATAACAAGAGCAGCACATAGGCTGCTCTTTTGTGATTCCGGAGCGATTCGAACGCTCGACCCACAGCTTAGAAGGCTGTTGCTCTATCCAGCTGAGCTACGGAACCATCATATTAATTTTATTAACTCTTTACTGACCCAACACTCATACCCAACCCTCATACCCAACCCTCCAGATCCATAACTGTCAGATTGTTTCCTCGTATTTACGGAACAATCTTTTAATTAAAACCGAATGCAAAATTAATTCTTTTTTCAGTTTCTGCAAATAAGAATAGTTTGATAAATAAAGCTTCAGTTATATAAAAAAGAAAATTTCAACAATTATTTCAGGCAATTATATTGCTTAAGAAATTTATTGTTTTCATCGATTGTCTTTTCAATAACTTCTTTTGTAAAATCATTAATCAATGCTGCTGCTTTCTGTGGTTGTTTCTTATAAATCGGCAGATACTCTTTTTCAACCCTTGCTGCCATTTTTGCAAAAGTCTTTTGCAGATCTTCCTTTGTTCTTTTACGCTCAGGATATCGCTTTATGAAATCCTGGTCGGTACATTCAGCCACAGCCACAAAATTCCACCATGCCATTGGGCGTGTTCTGTCGTATATTGATTGATCCCTTTTAAAATGAAGCTCATAAGCAATTTCAGGGTTATCCATAGCCATATTTGAGGGAAATTCAGTAACACCGAAAAATATTGGCATATATGCGTTTACGCAACCCCGTCTGGGAGCGAACCATATTCGTATTCCAATATCAAAAGGAAGGTTTTGTCGAAGTTCAGCAACAAATGAAAGTTGCTGATGTGAAGCACATATGTTTTGTGTCTTGTTTTCATGAGGGGATCCTTTAGTATAGTTTTTTGAATCGTCAAGATCTGTTCCCTCATAATGATTGGAAAGCAAATTAAAAATATCTTCCAATTCTATTTTTTTTCTGGGTTGAAACGAGAATGGGAAAGCATCATCCTTTTTGTAACTCATACCCGAGAGAAGATTCACTGCCATCCACATTCTGCCTATATTTGACATGCTTGTAAGATTTCTTTCGGACGAGTAAACTTTTGCAAAATTGAATTTACCGTCTGTTTCCGGGTTATACCATCCTCTTCTTATAGCATATTTTATTAAATCTTTTGAGGCCAGACAGTTATCACTGTCGGTGGTATCCACATCAGTTATAGTGTAATAATTCGGAATAAATGCCACATGGTTATCTGGCACTCTTCGTGCCACCCAGTTTTTGCCTCTTACAACAGCAAAAAGCCAGGCCTCATTCTTATCGGCAATTATGTAAGTTCTTCCAGAGCCATTATATCCCCATTTTTCCACAAGATAAGCAGCTAATTCAATTCCAGTTCTTGCCGATAATGCTCTCAGAGCGATCAATCTTCTTAGTTCATAGCCAATTCCCCCATCCTTTATCTCTCCGTATAATTCTCTGGATGTACATGCATTTGAAGTAATCAATACACCATGTTCGTTGACATACGTATCTGCAAAATCCTGGCCTGGCATTTCAAACCATAAGCATGTCCAGGAATGTGATCCCAATGGTTCTACTCCTCCTTCTTTGAATTTTATCACCTCTCCTTTTCTATTATCTTTCCCCGGTATTTTATAGAAATTAACAATCTGATTACCTCCATCATCTTCATTATGAGCTACAATAACAGATCCGGTAGCACTGGCTTCCCTACCTATTATTACAGTTGAACAATTGAAACCACTTTCATCCTGAAAAGCAAATAACAGGAAGGAATAAACTATTAAAAATGAAAATATTAACAGTCTCTTCATTTAATTAATTTTAAATAAACCAACAATATTAGAAATAACAAAAACAGGTGACAAAAATATAATAATCCCATTAAATATTCCTAAACTGAGCCCTGTATGACCTGGGTGATATCCCCATGATTTTTTTAAACTGCTTATTGAAATTCGAAACACTGAAAAAACCACAATCTTTTGCTATATCATGAATTGCAGTATCTGTTTCCCTTAAAAGGTAACAGGCTCTGTTAGCCCTTACCTGATTTAAATATTCAATAAATCCTGTCCCTGTATATTTTTTAAAATACTTGCTGAATGAAAAGGGTTTCATGTCAGCGACATTGCTCACATCTTTAAGCGTCAGATGTTTATTATAGTTTTCTCTTATAAAGCTCAGTACTTTTGCAATAATTTTATTTGCCGGCCTTTCGAAGCCTATTTTATAGTTCTCGGTGCTTAGTTGCCTGCGATGTGTGGAATTACACATTAATTTAAGCAGATGAAAAAAGTCCAGGATTTTATCAATTCCGCTGTGAGACACCATTGAAGTAAGTATTTTTTCAGCTGTTTTTGCATCCTGAACAGAAAATGCCACTCCTTTTTCAGCTTCAGCGAACAACTCCCGCACCTTTACCATCTCATGCTGATTCAGGAATTCATTACCGAAAAAATTCAAAGGAAAATGAACTACAATACTATGATTCTCGGGTAAGCTCTCCCCCGTTTTGTAATAGTTCCAGCAATGCGGCACATTGCCTGCAATCAAAACCATATCATATTCATCGAACAGCTCAACGTTATTACCAATTATTCTGGTGCCGTTGTTTTTCAGATTCAGCAGTATTTCATATTCGGGATGAAAATGCCATACGCCACCCTTATCATTCAGATATTCAGCCACAAGCCCACTACTATCTTTTTTATAAACCTGCTCTAATTCAGCAATAAATGTTTTCATAATATATCTATAACAGAACTGTTAATCAAATTTATACATTTTTAATAAAATGCGTATTCGCGAAAAGAAGATTAAAATTTCGAGGTTAATCAGATTGTAGAAGTTAAAAAGGTAAAATCTTTCTTATGACCTTAATTGTTAACATAAGAATATTATAAAATCAGAAAGCAATAAAATAGTTTAAAAATTGAATTCCAATAAAAGAAAAAATTTTGATAATAATTTAATTATTTTTATATTTGATTCGATAGCATTATGCTATTAAGTTGGAGGAGTTAAAAGAGTTTGGTTGTGAAAATCAACAGGATTGTATTGCAGACATTGACTTTCACATTTCAGGACCAGAGGCAAAGCGCCAGCTTGCCCTCGTACCTTCCTTTTATCAGACAGTAGACACGGGGACTATCTCAAAAAAGCCCGCTCCCAAACCACAACCATCCCTTTTACTCCTCTTTTTTTATTATAATCCTTTGTTTGTAAAAACAGGTTTTTTTTTGTTAATCTTTTATTTTAAACTTTTCCGTCATTACTTCTGATTCATCCAGAACAATTTCATTTAAAAAAATTATATTTACTATATTTTTGCCGAAATAGTTCCGGAAATTTAAAAACAGGGGAAAAGTAAGTTTTTGTACAATTTATTTTGAATGAAAACATACATCAGGAGAAGGGAAAAAAATCAGGAGCTTGTAGTGTTGTACAGTGAATGGGGAATGGATGAAAATATTTTTATACCACTGTGCAATGATGAATTTGATTTAATTCTGTTCTACGATTATTCATCTGCAGAACCACTTGTCCTTCCTGAGATGAAAACCTATACACGGATAGTTCTTATAGGTTGGTCACTTGGCGTATGGGCAGCAGGTATTTTATCAGAAAAAATGGGCATTAAACCTGATGTGAAAATTGCAGTTAATGGCACACCTTTACCGGCTGATAAAAAATATGGGATAAGCAAAAAGGTCATTGAAGGAACATTGAAAAATCTCACTGAAAAAAATGTTAAAAAATTCTATCTGAGAGTTTTCGGTGATAAAAAAACACTTCTCAACTACCAGGATAGATTGCCCAGAAGAACTATTAAATCCCTCGAGGATGAACTGAGGTGGATGTACAATAAAATGCTTGAAGAAACTAAAACTGACTTTAAATGGAATTATGCTGTCATTTCAGAAGATGACAGAGTCTATCCTGCAAAAGCACAGCAAACATTCTGGAAAACTCAACCCGAAACAAAAACTGTTATACTTCCGGAGTCTCACTTTCCCTTCAATAAATGGAAAAATTTTCCGGATTTTATCAGCTATATTCTTTCATATAAAGAAGAAGAAAAAGGAAAGAAAAAAAGAAAATAAAATTACTCTGATTTATTTCAAAGTTCCCTTAACAGGATATTTGCACCCGATTTTGAGATCTGTTTATTAAATTTTTCAAGTATTGCAACTACTTTATCAAAATCTTTGTTCTTCTCCAGAATTTTCTGTTCAATTCCTTTTTTCTCAAGGCGGGAAAGAACGAAACTGATAGTGTAATTTTCGATATTCATTGCCGGCTGGTAGAGTCTCTCTTTGCTATCATCCTTCACAACACTTGATACAAGTCCTATTGTATTCAGATCCTGAACAATATCCCTTACCAGCCTTACCGGTATCTTAAGTTCAGTTGAAATTGTATCAGCACTAACAGGTGGCTCACCATTCTCGAAATTTTTAATTATCAAACTCATAATCATTATCGCAAGAGCCTTTTTATGATAGTAACTTATATTTTGAGCCTCGAATTCATATTCATATCTCGACACATTCTGATTGGCAAATGAGAGCTCAGCTCCAAGCAGAACCACAATCCAGCTCATCTGAAGCCAGATAATAAAGAGTGGAATTGCAGCAAAACTGCCATAAATTGAATTGAGACGGGTAATTCCAAATTGTAAATCGATATAGAGCCACTGTAGTATCTGAAGTAAAGTACCTGCAATAATTCCTGCAATAAAAGCGGAAGAAAATCTGACTTTTGTGTTAGGTATTACAATATATAAGATGGCAAGAATTAACCATGTAAGCAAAAAGGGTAAAAATTTGATAATGAACGAAACTACAGGTTTTAAAATCTCAAGCATACCCGATTGACCAATAAATTCACTCAACCGGGTGTTTATAAACACTGTAATACTGCCTGAAAGAATGATGAATATTGGTGCTATTATCATAATTGTCAGGTAATCAGTAAATTTTCGGTACCACGGACGTGAACCCCTGATTTCCCATATGTGATTAAAAGCACTTTCGATACTGTCGAGGAGTGACATAACAGACCATAAGAGAACCAGAACGCCTACACCTGCCATATATCCCCCCTTTGTTGCATCAAGTGCATTTCTGGCATTTGTAAGAAGCCAGTCAAGTACCTCTTTCTGTGACTGGAAATTTTTCACTATCTCCTGTTCAAGATTCTGATCCAGTCCAAAACCTTTAGCAATTGCAAAAGCAATTGCAGCAAGAGGAACAACAGATAGAAGTGAATAAAAAGTAAGCGCTGAAGCCTGCACCTGAACCTTATTGTTAATAAATCCCCTGGCTGCAATTATAATTATTCTTAATTGCTTGACAAGAAATATTTTACGTCTTGTAAGTTCGGAAAGAGGTGTATGCCAGATAAGTTCATTTAAATCTTTTAGTTTATTGTAAAACCATGTAACAGGACTTCCCATTTCTGAACATTTAACTATCAGATTCAAATATATGAAATTACAATCATAAAATATTGTAACTTTCCAAGCTCTTTTTTTAAAACATGAAAATAAAAATTCTGGAATTTGTGGAAGGTGCCCAGAAGGCTGATGGTGTGACAGTTGTAATTGACGTATTCAGAGCATTTTCTGTTTCTTGTTATGCATTTTATGCAGGTGTCAGGGAAATCATTGTCACTGACAGCATTGATGAGGCATTCAGACTCAAGGAAAAATACAAAGAATCAGTACTGGCAGGTGAACGGGATGAGAAAAAAATTGCAGGCTTTGACCTAGGGAATAGCCCTACAGAAATTCTTCTTAGTAATCTCAGTGGTAAAATTCTTATACAGACAACCACTGCAGGAACAAGGGGTCTGTTGAGTGCATCTTCATCAACTGAACTTTTAACAGGCAGCCTTGTAAATGCCAGTGCTGTAGCACGATATATCAAAAAAATCAATCCCGAAACTGTTTCACTTGTAGCAATGGGATACCGTGGTAAAACAACAGCCGAAGAAGATATTCTGTGTGCTGAGTTCATTGCCGACAGAATCTCTGGAGGAACCAAAGATTTCTCGGAAAAGATATGCAACCTCTGCAACACTTCAGGAAAAAGGTTTTTTATACCTGAAAATTCTGATTTTTCCCCTCCAACCGATTTTTTCCTTTGTACAATGACTGACAGGTTTGATTTTGTTCTCAAAGCAATAAGAAGGCTCGACGGAAATATTAGCCTGGTAAAAACCGAAATAGAGTAAAAGAAATGCATATTGATAATATACACAAGCCCTCACTTGTGCTTGATGAAAATAAATGCAGGCGCAACATCAGATTTATGGCCCAAAAAGCCATGAATTCAAATGTATTGTTCAGACCCCATTTTAAAACTCACCAGTCGGCAACGATCGGTACCTGGTTTAAGGATGAAGGCATTCAGGCAATCACTGTGTCGTCAGTAACTATGGCATCTTTCTTTTCAATTCACGGCTGGCATGACATCACCATAGCCTTCCCCCTGAATTTCCGGGAAATTGATGAAGTGAAAAAACTTGCAGAAAAATCTCAAATCAACCTTCTTACAGCAAGTTATGAACATCTTGAGATTTTAACAAAAAAAGTAAAATTCGATGCAGGTTGTTTCATTGAAATAGATACCGGTTACAAACGCTCAGGAGTTGAATGGAATGATTATGAACAATTAATGCGAATGATAGATATTATAAATAAAAATAATAACCTTCGCATTAAAGGATTCCTCTTTCATGCAGGCCATACATATTCTGCACAATCACCGGAAGAAATAATAAGTATCTACGTAGATTCTCTCTTAAAAATAAAAGAGATTAAAAAAAGAATAACATCTCCAGGGTTGATATTTTCAGCAGGTGATACTCCATCGTGCAGTGTTGTGGAAGATCTGTCGGGTATTGATGAAATCAGACCTGGCAATTTTGTCTTTTACGATTTGATGCAGCATCAACTCGGCTCATGTAGAAAAGAAGATATATCTCTGGCTGTGTATTGCCCTGTAGTCGACATCAATTACAAACGAAATGAAGTTTTAGTATATGGCGGAGCGGTACACCTGTCAAAGGAAAGCATAACTATCGGCGATAATGGGAAAAAGATATTCGGAGAAGTGGCATTTCTGGCAGAAAACGGTTGGGTTTTCCCTGAAGAAAGGATTTTTGTAAAGTCCATTACGCAGGAACACGGTATTTTATCAGTTCCCGGAAAGCTTATCCGTAAACTCAAGAGAGGCGAACTTGTGGCTGTAATACCTGTACATTCATGCCTTACAGTGGATTTGCTCAGGGAGTATCATACTTTAGAAGGAAGAATAATAAATGACTTATCGCCAAAATAAATCATAAAGCTGTGACACTTTCAGAAATAAAAAAACTAGGGGATCCTGTTTTACTGATGAAATCTGAAACAGTAAACCGTGATGAATTACCCGGACTATTACCGTATTTTGAAAAAATGTGGTCTCTTATAATTGAATTCCGTCAGGTCTACGGACGCGGAAGAGCTATAGCTGCACCCCAGATTGGGTTACTTAAAAGGATTATATGTCTCAATATAGATACTCCATTAGCTCTAATAAACCCAACTATTGAAATGAAAAGTGAGGAACTTATAGAAGTGTGGGATGATTGTATGAGTTTCCCAAATCTGCTTGTCCTTGTTAAGCGGCACAGGATGATAGACATATCATTTTATGACCTGCAGTGGAAGCGTCATGTGTGGAGCTTGAAAGATGATATGTCTGAACTGCTACAGCATGAATACGACCATCTTGATGGCATTCTTGCAATTTCCAGAAATCCTGATGTAAGATACATGAAATGGGTAGACAAATAATCAGAGAACCGGCAATATTTGTTTTCTGACGTGTATAGCCCTGTATGTACAAAACATACTCAACTTGTAAAAAGTGAACAACCAGAGTGATACCTTGGCGGAATCGAGTTTTATTTCCATTCTTTCCCGGTAACGGATGAATATACCTGAAAGTATTCCTGTTAATTTCAAAGCCTCAAGCCGGTTATATGTTCTCAAAATTTTTACCAGTTTTGAAAATGTTTTCTTATCGGTTACTTTGTCATAAAGCAGACTCAGATTTTCAATTCCAAGTTTTGTTTTATTAAGGAATTCCCTGTTTGATTCCAGTCCTTCATGCATTAAGCCATTATCAATATGGAAAATACTTATTCCGGCTTTTTTAAGCTGATAACCCAGAAGCGTATCTTCATGTCCATATTGTTTAAGTTCCTCGTTAAACCTGATTTTAATTATAACTGATTTTTTAATCATGAAGTTAAATGTAGAAAATGACGCATGAGGATGTCTATTCCTTTCTGATGCTTTCTTCTGTTCCCTGTACCGTCCAAATTTCCATCTCAACATCAGATCGGGATTATCGGGCGGTATGCTGTGATACAATACTCCTCCACAAATTACTTCATGTTTTTCTATATATGGAAGCCATTTTCTGAGGTAAGCCTCAGCAGTCCCTGGAAGCATTGCATCTGCATCTATAAACAACAGGTAATCACCTACCGCTTCAAGTGCAAGCTTATTGCGAATAGCTGCTCTTCCAATGTTCTTTTCAGAAACTACAAGTTTGACTCCTTCCCCTTCGAGCTGCTTATACTTTTCCCGGTAATCAGCAGATGATCCATCATCACCAATTAGAATTTCACAGAATTCTGGAACTTTTGACATCCCATCCTTCATGCTGTGCACAAGCGCAACGATGTCGTAATTATTTACCGGAATTAGTATCGATATTTTCACCCTGTAACCCCTGAATTAACAATTCAAAAGTATAATATATTTCTAAATTCCCCAAAAATTAAGATTTGGCAAAAAAATTGCTATTATTAATTTTGCTGTTCCAAGAATTATAAAATATGAGAATACCTCTGATAATTTTCTTGTTGGCCATAAATGTTTTCCTATTTTCTCAGTCAAAAAACGGCTATGAAATAAGTGTAAGGTTGACAGGGCTGGGTGATTCTACCCTTTATCTGGCTTATCACTACGGCGACAAGCAATATTTGAAAGATACACTTAAGCTTGATAAAACCGGATACGGAGTCTTTAAAGGGAAAGAATCCCTGCCGCAGGGTATATATCTTATTGTCCTGCCCGGCAAGAAATATTTTGAAATTCTTGTTCCTGATGACCAGGTTTTTGAAGTAAAATGTTCATACCCCGACTTCTTCAATACTCTTTCTTTTTCAGGCTCAGCTGAAAATTCAGCTTTTATTGAATACCAGAGAAACTGGATTAAGCTTCAGAGCAAATCCGCCGAACTAGCTGAAAGATACCAGAAAAACAAAAACAATAATGATTCTCTAAGGATTCTGCAGGAAGCACGGATTAAGCATGAAGAGAAAATGAAGGAATACCTGCTTGAAGTCGAGAACAAAAACAAAGGTTCTCTTCTGTCAATGCTTGTGAGAGCCATGATGCCTGTTGAAATACCAGAATTTAATATCCCACAGGGCACAAAAAATCCCGATTCACTCCGGTACATGCTTGCCTATTATTACAATAAGGAGCATTTTTTCGACAATATAGATTTTTCCGATGAGAGAATACTACGCACTCCTATTTTCCATTCAAAACTTGATACATTTTTCAGGAATGTGGTGATTCAGCTTCCAGATTCGATTAACAAGGAAATAGACAAGCTCTTTGCCAGAATTGGCAATAACTACAAAATGTTCCAGTATGCAGCAGTATACCTCTTTAATCATTTCCGGGAAAGCGAAATAATGGGACATGATGCGGTAATTGTAAAACTTGCAGATGATATATATTTATCGGGCAAAGCAGACTGGACTACCCAGGAGTGGCGCGACAACCTGAGTAAAGAAGTGGACAGGATAAGACCGAATCTTATAGGGGTTAAAGCCCACGACCTGATCATGAATACTTTCAATAATGTCTTTGTTTCCCTGAATGAAATAAAGAAAGATTTTGTAATTCTTCTCTTCTGGGAACCCGACTGCGGTCACTGTAAAGAAGCTGTTCCAAAACTTAGAGATTACTACGAGAAGAATAAAGATAAGAGTATTGAAGTATTTGCGGTTTGTACACAACCCGACAGGGAGAAATGGGAAAAATTCATTCAGGAAAATAAGCTTTACTGGATCAACGGATGGGATCCAATGAGAACTACAAGATACGACTATTATTATAATGTAACCTCAACACCTTTGATTTATATTCTCGACAAGGATAAAAAGATAATAGCAAAAAAGCTTCCGGTTGAATCGGTTGAATCTTTCATTAATGATTACAGGAAATATAACATGAAGTAGACCTTCAGTCATTCTCTGGAACTCTTCTTATCCATTGTAATAGCGCATGAATTGTTCGTAATTTTGGACTTTCTGCAATTTTAGATTTATAAATCCAGTAAAAACCATCAGCATCTTTGTCAACAGTTACTGAATCCGTTGTTTCATGGCTTACAGCTCTGAAACCACCCCTGTTAAGAGCTTTTATGGTCCAGAACTTGTAAATACCTTCACCGTTTATCTTTATATCAGCCAGGTATTCCCTCCGGGTACTGAAAGTGGCATCACGCTCACTGAATTTAAAACTACTATCATCAAAAAGCTTGTTCATCAAACCGTTAAGTACCAGATCTTCAGGTGCGCCATCATATATTGTCCTATCAGCAATTAGCCAGATTCTGTCGCATTGTTCCATTATCAGCGTCAGGTCGTGCCCGGAAAAGATGATGGTTTTGTTTTGCTCATCTGAAAGTGACCTGAGAAGATGCATTATTTCATATTTGTTCTTAATATCAAGGAATGCTACAGGTTCGTCCATAATGAGGATATCAGTATCCTGAGCTATAACTCTGGCAATCATTGCTTTCTGCCTTTCACCGTCAGACAATTCATTTATAAACCGGTCACGAAGGTCAAGAATACCGGTTTTTTCCATGGCAAAGAATATTTTTTCCTGGTCGGTTTCTGACAACCTGCCTGTCCATGAAGTGTAGGGATATCTCCCCAGTTCTACAAGCTCTCCAACTTTCATACTATCGGCTCTAATCTGTTCAGTTGAAACATACGCTGTTTTTACTGCAAGTTCGTTGCGCCTGTATTCGGTGATTTTTTTCCTTTTAATAATTACATCTCCCTCAAGAGGTTTAAGTAAACCGGCTATTGTTTTAAGCAAAGTACTTTTGCCAATTCCGTTTCGGCCAATTATCGCAATAAATTCTCCACTTTGAGCAGATATATTTACTGGCCCAACAAGTGGGTATAGAGCACCTCTTTTTCTGTAGCCTGTTGTTAAAGATTTCAGTTCGATAACTGTATCTTTTTTATTGAAAATCATCTGTCAGGCGTATTTTCTGGTTTTAAGAATCACCCATATAACAACAGGTATTCCTATAAGTGAAGTGACAGCATTTACAGGAAGCACCCTTTCGGAACCTGGAAGCTGGGAAATTATATCACTTATAAGCATCAAAGAGGCACCTGCAAATATTACTGAAGGCAATAGAACCCGGTGGTCGGATGTTTTGAAAATCATCCTTGCAATATGAGGTACAGCTATACCGATAAATCCAACAGGACCGCAAAAGGCGGTAACAGTTCCGGCTAACAGACTGGTGGAAACAAAAACCAATATTCTTGCCTTTTTGATATTTACACCGAGTGTTTCTGCATAGGTCTCACCTAATAATATGGCATTCAGCATTTTTAATGAAAATATACTGATAATAAGTCCAGCTGCAATACATAATGCCATCACCTCTAATTGCTCCGACGAAACATTTCCAAGGCTTCCCATAGTCCAGATTACATACGATTTCAACATTGTTTCACTGCTGAAATACTGCATAATACTGACAATGGATGAGATGCCTCCCGACAACATTATGCCAAGTATTAATATGGCAAGAATGTCTTTAATTTTTATGGAAATAAGCATAATAATTACCATAACTATTCCAGCTCCTGCCCATGAAGCTGCAGCAAGCGACCAGTTTCCAAGCAACTCAAGTGATTTAGCGGTAAAATAATCCGAAAAACCAAGTATCAGAACTGCAACTCCCAGACTCGCACCGGAACTAATACCAAGTACATAAGGGCCTGCCATTGGATTACGAAATATTGTTTGCATCTGTAAACCACTAACCGACAAAGAGACGCCTACAAGAAGAGCCGTAATAGCCTTGGGAATTCTGAATTTTACAATAACTGAATATATTTCAGAATCAGATTTATTCAGCAGAACATCAAAAATATCTTTCAGTTTTATTGTCACTGAGCCAAGAATTATATCAAGCGAAAATAAGAGTGCTGTCAAAAGAAATATCGTTAAAAGAAGAATTTTTGTTCTATTTCTGCCAGATAATCTATATTTCGCGTTTGTATTGACCATAAGTATTTTTTCTGAAGCTCACTCAATCTTTCTGTAATAATACCATTCATAACCGGGAAACAATTCCGGATGGAGTATCGATGCAATATCTTTAAGTATGCGCTGGGGATAAAGTGTGCCGCTTTCCCAGTAATCATTGCCGCCACCTTCTGAAACTCTCTTATTATTGTTGTACACATTGCCTTTTCTGACCGGATTAATAAACCCAAGTCTTTTGTCAATAGAAACAATGGCTTTAATGCTGGTTGCATCTCCGGTATTAATCCAGAAATCAGCTTTCGACGCTTTTACAAATACATTTTCAATGCCAAGAGGAATAGAATAATCAGCCTTTGAATCTTTCCAAAGGTAATTGCCTCCGGCATCATCGATGATAACGGATATATATGAATTACCTGGTGATATGAACCAGCTGTCCTTCCAGGGAAGGCCGAGCATTACATTAGGCCTGATTTTTACCCTTTCACTTATGAATGATTTAATTTCGTTGTATTCTTTTTCAACAGCCCGGAAAACTGAGTCGGCTTCTTTTTCCCTGCAAAAAAGAGCTCCGAAAACTTTTATCCATTCGGCTCTGCCAAGGGGATTTTCTTCAAGATAATCAGCATTAAAAAGTATTTTTATTCCTGACTCTTCCAGTTTTCTCATGTTTCCTGCAGCTTCGCTTCCCACCCCATAGGCAATAATCAGGTCGGGTGACAGTTTGAAAATGAGCTCTTTATTCAGATTTTCTTCATAACCAATATCAACAATCTTACCTTCTAAAATTTTCCCTCTTACTATTGTGTCGAATACAAAATTTACTCCGGAAATGCCTTTAACGGCCTCCCCTGCCCCTATCGCCATTACCATGGGAATATAGGTTGTTGACATAAGAACAACCTTTTCTACCGGAACTTTGATAATTTTTGAAGTATCAAAACCTGCAGGAGGTTCAATTCCTTTTTGCAACAAATAATATTCAAACTTCAATCCTGATGATTTCTGCCAGGGGTTAATTATTGATAGTCTGGTATATCCGTTTTCAGGTATAAGATCAAAATGCCGGGCATATTTTACAGAAACAGGCTGATATTCGGATGTTTTATCGGGTAATGCATTTTTGCACGAATTAAAAACGAAAATAATTATAACAGCATAAAATATTCCCTCAATCAGTTTATGGTATGTTGATGATTTATTTTCAGGCATTATTTCATCCTTATTGTTTAAAACAAATATAACCCGGGATTATACCAACCTTAACTGAATCTGCTACTGTTCCGTCTCTGTTAAAAATCAACAGAAAACCCTTCTGCTGGTAATCAATAGCATTTGTTGCATAGAGCCTACCACTTTCCGGTTCAACTCCTATTTTATAAAAATTACGACCTGAAGCCCTGATAAACGGCTCGGCAGGTAATTGGCAGGATGTGACAGCCATCCTCCAGATAGATCTTTCGATAAAATAGACAGTATCTCCTGTACCATTTATTCTTAGACAGCAGGGATACATAAGTTTTGAACCGAATTGAAATTTCTTTTCAACACTATCTGTAACAGTATTAATCACAACAAGTTCCGGATAATATTCGCCGGTATAACTTCCTGAACAAAGGACCCATAATTTCCCATTTTGGTCAATGACCATGCTTTCAGGTTCATGGCCAACTTTTACTGAATCGATCACAGTATCACTGGATGTATCAACAACCACCAGCTCATCCCCTCCCGACCAGCATGAAATGTAAGCCTTTCCTTCATAAAGGATCATTGATTCTGATGTTCTTCTTATATCAATATATCTTTTAATTGTATAATTTTCAGGATTTATAACTATTATTTTAGTTGAATAAAGACTGGAAACATAGGCTTTGTTATTATTAATAAAAAGAATCTGTCTTGGTGAGGTTAAACCCGGAATAACTGCAATTGATTTCATGGTTTGACAGGAAGTCACTTCAATTTTTCCTGAATTATTTACAACAATGAATGCTCTGTCACCTATAATGCCCATATGATTGGGCACATCACCAATGGGTCTCGAATTAGCATTACTGAAAATATCATTGTAAATCTTCATGGAGTCTGTTGAATAGAATGACACAGAGCCATTACCCGCCATGAAATTTCCTTCGTTAAGAACAAATAACCCTTTTGAACTGAGAAAATTATCGTAAAATGGTTCAGGTGGATCATCCTGCAGGGAACACGAAGTGAGCCAGATTAAGCTAAAAATCAGTATTTCTATTACTCTTTTACTCATTTGCCATACCTGTAATTAACTGAAAACATAAACCATCTTCCGGGCATTGGATAATAGGCAATCATTTCATATTCTGTGTTTAAAATATTTTCAACTCTGATTTTGAAACCGAAATTACTTTTAAGGAATTGTAAGTTTGTCCCAATTTCCGAGTTAACTATAAAATATCCCCTCAAAAATTTGCTGTTATCAACTGTTGTAAACCTTTTACCGGTGTATTCACCGTTCAGAGATGCATATGTTTTATTGTATTGAACCTTTATGTTTCCTCCTCCCTGACTAAATGGCACATATAGAAGCTGTTTACCCTTCATTTGCTCAGAGCTGGTCCCGTAAACTGATTTATTTAGTGTGTAGTGAATATGAATAAAATATTTCAAATTCTCTGTGCTGTAATTCATCTTAAAGTTTGTTTCACAGCCTGTTACATTTACAGAAAGAATATTTTCAGGTCTCCAGTAATTATTATCTCCTGGCAGCCATTGTATCATGTCCCGTATTCTATGTGAATAGAGAGATGCTTCACCTGATACAACGAAGTTTTTGTCAATTTGATGGTTAATGCCTCCGTTGATTTCGCCTGAAAAGCAATATTCATTCCTTATGTCCGGATTGCCTCCTGGATTCCAGTACAAATCATTCATTGTAGGGATCCTGGAATTTCTTGAAAGATTTGCTTTTATAAATTTCCCGGTTTTTCCTTCAATATAATAGTCAAATCCTGCCGAGAAATCAGGTAACAGTAATTTTTTACCGGAAATTATCTCCCCTACCAGTAAGGTTATGCCGCCGTTCTGAATTCTTTTTCTCGCAATACCAGTTACAGACAAGATATTTCTTTGCTTCAGTCCATTATAATTTACTGATTTAACAATATTAAATTCCTCATTTAGAGCTAGTTTTACATTTAATCCTGATTGAAAACGTGTTTCCCATGCCCCTTTATTAATAAACGAAACTGATTGATTTAAAGAATTTATCATTGCCTGTTTATTGGTATAGTTCAGTTTATCATAAATCACAGCAGAAGTTAAATCAATGCTTGATTTGCTGTAATATTTTGAATGACTGAAAATTGTACGAATTGAAGCATCTTTCTGGCTTTCACCTGGAGCAGTTGCAGTCATAAGTATATTGGGTGGCAGATTTCTGGTTGCAGCCTGGGCCCATACAGATAGGGACGAAACAGAATTTATTCCCCTGAAAAATATTTCATTCATAACTGCATGCTGGCTGAAGTCGGCATTTATTCTTCTCTCATATACAGGCTCTGGATAGCTTACAATATTAACATATCTGAAGTCGTTATCAGCCCTCCGGTAGAAAAGTCTTGTTACTGACTGAAACCTGTTATTTCCTGCCTCGGCTTTTAACGATCCGGACCATAAACCAAAACTACCCGTTCCAAAGTCGAAACCAGCTCTCAGTCCATTACTCCATTCTGGTTTGGTTTTGAGATTTATCAATCCTCCGAAGGCCCCGTTTGTTCTGAACATTGAACTGCTTCCGCAATCAATAGTAATCTCATCAGCGAAAGCTGACGGGATTATAGACAAATCTATCTGGCCAAGCATGGGTGAATTTATCACAACCCCATTCCACGCCACCTGTGTATGAACCGCCCCGGTTCCTCGGAAAGAGACTGTGGAGAGGTTCCCCGGGCCATAAGTTTTGATATATAAGGGTACTGATTCCGTCATTATATCTGATAGACTCAGAAGTTTTTTACCTGAAAGTAACCCGGAATCAATTTCGATTTGTTTCCATGAGCCAGTTATACCATCAGTTATTTTTGCCTCTATTACTATTTCTTTTATATGAATAGTGTCACCGATAGAATTTTTCTGAGCATCAGCCATAAGTGGTGATACGGCAGAAATAACCAGCAATATATTCCTTAACAGCTTCATCCTAGTTTATTACAATTCGTGTAACATATCTGGTATTATTACCGATTATCTGAATAAAGTAAATGCCAGGTTTAAAGTTTTCAATATTGACAGCATTGACGTAATCACCTATGCGCTTTTTGCTAAGAATCTTACCTGTATTATCTGATATAAATACATCATGCATAGCTCTCCCCGGTAAATCAATATATATTTTTCCTGTTGAAGGATTAGGATAAATTTTAAAAGGCACTGAAGCTTCGGGAATGTTAATTTCTGTTACCTGTTTAAGTACAGCAACAGCATCAAGGTCAAATCCTGATTGCGGAAATGGGGTTGGCCAGGGGTCATTAATTTTGTTGCCAAGGGCATCATATGAAGCATATCTGTCATCAATACAACCTATAGCATCAATAATTCTAATATACTTAATGCTTGATAAATCTATGCCTGCTGAATCTCTAAGTTCCTCAAGGTCAAAGGGAGTCCCATAAAATAACCTGTATTTTCCTGCAAGATTATAAATATTCTTCGCATCAGTCAAACCAAAAGTTCCTGTTTGAATATTGGTAGGTGTAAGTGATATGGATGGGAATCTGACCCATCTCATACTGTCGGAACTAACTTCCACAAAAGCGAGTTCAAGGAACTGACCATCAAAGGAATTTTCGAATACTGCAAAGTCATACCCGTCAATATTTCTAATCGGTTCACTGAAAGTAACAACCGCGATACCAGAATCGCCCAGGCTCACAGTTACATTATCTGCTTTACCGAGACAGGCAGTTTCTTCGCCTGCTGATGCCCTGCCCAGTTCCTTTTTATCAATCTGTATATACCCTCTTATAATCTTGCAAGCAGAAGCCCATTCTTTTATAGAAGGATCCTCGTAAAATATTGGGTGTTCCTTTAATAAAGAGATATTAATTATTTGAGAAAATCCATTCCTGCTAAGAACAGAAATAATAAACAGAGCCAATATTTTAAAGGTTGGCGACTTCATTATTTATCCTTTGCAAGAATACCTTTAATGTTATCAATGCAGACATATGCCGGGGTGTTCATTCCCCATTCTCCCGAGTCGCTTGATGACATTTCAAATTTCAGCCGCTTGATAAATCCGAACTGACTGAGGTCTATAGATGTCCATACATTCGATATATAATCGTATTTATTATCGGTGTATCTGAAATCAGCAAGATAAACATCAACATAACCCAGGGCAATACCTTCTTCACTGATTGGAGTAAGTGTAACTTTCAGCCAATCAGGGTCGTTGCCCGAATCACCTCCGAACTTTTTGCTGAAAACCGTTCCATTTTTTACAGATTTGTAAGTAAAAGTTGTGTTACAGAGAGCTATATCTGTAACTTTTTCAGGTATTTCAAATACTATTGTGTCGGGCATGCCAGAAAAGTAAAAAACACCGTACTTCAATGAGTTATCAAAGCCTGACCCTGTTATTGAACTGTACTGATTGGTATAATCACCTGTTACAGTATCGCTATGATTAGTATACGCAAATCCGCTCCACGCCTGGTACAGACTGTTGTAATGATTTATGAAAAAAACATTTCCCGATCTGAATCCTCCCGAACCGTCTGAACCGTTCCATACCCCTGAATCATCCAGAGGCAGTTCCTCAAAGTCCACTATGTCAGTTTCAACTTTCTCTTTCTGACATGATATAATTACAACTGCTGAAATAAGAAGTGTGGCGAATAAAAAAAACCTTGCATTCATAAGAATATATTTAAGATTAACATCAAAATCTCATCAATATTCTTAACTGCCAGGAAATTAAGTTGGAATCATTCTTGATGATTCTTCGCTTTTCTTCCCGAAAGCTTAGAACTATTGAACTTGTATGGCAGGTCTTCTGACTTGTCCCGGTTTTTGAAGCCTTCCCATCCCGGTTTATCAGGACAGTGGCAGGTTATCAAAAACCATGATCGCTTTGCGACCAGGCATCACAGCAGCGGGCACTGTTACGGATTCTAACCGTATTCCCTTTTATTGCATATTAAAATGCAATACCATACAAATGCAAATATAGGATTTTTGAAATATGAGTCCTGCTTTAAAATTCAGAATTTTTATAAACAATTGTTAATTAATTGAAAATAAAAGTTTTATTTTCTGACAACAACTTCTAATCTGGTCGTTTCAACAGGATTAATTCTGAAAAATTTCATAGATACAAGAATTTTGTCATTCAAGGTTCTGTTGCCTGTTACAACCATATAGTATCCGGAAGGTAATGGAATTTTATCTTCAAAATCACTGATCTTCATATCATAATCGAATTGAAGAGTATTATATCTTCCATTTTCAAACCTTGCTATTGTAAAGTTTTTGAAATATTCAGGAACCAAATCAGACTGCTCACAAACAAGCTTCAGAAGACCTTTTGTCCCGGGAGGGTTCTCTCCTGCAAAATATACATCGTTCCACTTTCCGTTAAAATAATATTGCGGACGCATTGTCCCTTTGTCAAGCCTTGCGGGAATACCACTGAGACGGCAAAGTGCAACGAGGTAAATATTTCGTGAATGATTGTCGGCAACTCTTAAATTGTGTGTTCCCGATGGAGATAATGGTGTTCTGTAATAATTTTCTTCCTCTTTAATAATTATATTATCATTCACATACTGTATAATTAATTCAGGATTCCGCAAAGCTTCACGGCGGAGTTTATCTGGAATTTTATCCTTAAGATAGCTTCTCCAGCTTCGGAGCATTTCATCTGCTATCCTCGGATTAAGTACATACGCATCGTAAGTATCTCTGTCATACCACATTAAAGAGCTGTCATATGGAATTGCATTTTGGAGATGATCAGCAAGAACTACAGCCCTTGTATCTCTGAGATCTTTTTCTGAAACAAGGTTCAGAATTTTAAGTTTTTTCTTCGTCGGAATATCTTTAAATTCTAATAGAAATCTGATAATCTCTCTATAGTTGCCCTCAGATTTTCTTATAATGTCTACTACTTCTTCAGCAGGAATGTTAAGTGAAGCAGCAAGTGAAACGGCTTCGTTTTCCCCTATCCACGATTTAATATAGTTGTTCCTTATGCTATCCTCGTATGCCAGTCTCTTTTCGTTTTCATGTACAAGTTGCTCAGGTAGTGGTGGAAACGGTTTTTTTAAAGGAGGAGGATTGATGTCAATATGAATAATGCCTGAGTCTGATGGATTCTTTATGGGACAAAGAAACACTGTATCTTTATCAAAGGCTTTTACAAACCTGAAATCGAAAGTTTCTCCTTTATAGACCCATACAAGAATATCTCCATATCCTGTTTCAAAACTGGCAGTGCCATTTTTGTCTGTTGAGAGTACGATCAGAGGGTAGAATTCAGAAAAATTATAAATACAAAATTCAACGGTAGCATCCTCAACAGGTTTTCCAAATGAATCAGTCAATTTAACGTTCACTATTCTTGTATCAGCATACATTGAAAGGTTATTAATAATGGAATAGTTTCTGAATTCAAGAACAGATTTTTCTTCATTTGAAGGAGCTCCGAATGATTTTGTATGTACGAGCATTGCCCGCCTTGCTGGTTCGGTAAACCAGCCTCTGTCGAGCACGGGTTCCGGTTCACATGCTCCCATATAATGCCAATTGCCATTTATCCATACTTCCACCCATGCATGATTATCGTCGGTATGAGCCCATCTCGGAACGTAAACCTGACGTGCAGGCAGGCATGCAGCTCTGAGGGCAGAGACTGTAAAGGTCGATTCTTCACCACACCGTCCTCTTGCTGAAAGTATGGTACTTAATGGACCGGAAGTCCGGATATCCGAGGGCTGGTATGCTACTTTTTCATGGCACCAGTGATTAATTTCGAGAGCTGCTGATTCAGCATCCAGCCCTTTAATCCTGCTCATTATCTCATTATAATAAACTATTCTGAATGAATCGAGGTTTTCATTGTTTACCCGGACAGGAAGCACATAATGCAGAAACAAGTTTTCTGGTATGGATTTTCCCCATGGAGTTTCGTTTCTTGCTTTCAGGACAATCTTCACGTTGTCATAGAAAAATTCACCATCGTAATCGGCCAGATCTGAAAGAGGCATATAGGCATAAAGAAATTTTAGTGCTTCGGCGGCAGGTAAATCAAGACCTGATTTGAAAACAGCAAAAAGCTCTTCTTTTCTGCCAGCAGCAAGTTTCCTACGTTCTTTAAAATCGTTTTCTACTTTTTTTCTGTAGTCACGTGATGAAATAAGATGTTCTTCCCTGCATCCACCCGCAATTATTGACAACAGACAGAGCAGGGATAAGAATTTAACTCGCATAATATAATGATTCGATTAAAAATTTCCGCAGGACCTCCTTATTACAAGTTCCGGAGAGAGCTGTAACTGTCTTCTGTACTTACTCTTTCCGGCATTTTTAATCTCCGACCAGATCATATTAGAAGCTTTATGCGCAAGTGCGGAGACAGGTTTTCTCAAAGAAGTAATCGGAGGATGGAGGAAGGCAAATCCGGGTCCTTCCTCAAAAGATATGAGTGCCACATCATACGGTACCCTTATTTTTTTGTTTTCAAGTGCTGACAGCAGAGGATAGACAAGGGATGCGTTTATTGTTATAATAAGCTGAATACTGAGAGGTGGTTGCAAGTATTTCCAAATCTGTTTAAAATCAAAATCCTCTTCTGCAACAGGCTCATTTACAAATTCAATGAGCGGCCGGCTAATGCCTCCAGGAATTCTATTCAGGGAATTAACTAATTCTTTAATTATCTTTTCCTTCTCCCTGTGTCTTTTTTCACTGCAAAGTATTAGTATATTCCTGTAACCTTTCCTGCCTATATACTCAGTCAGCAAATTTATTCCCGCCATGACATCTGTCATAACTGTATTCAGCCTGTACTTTTCAGTTGTTTTTTCAAGCAGGACGAATGGATAATCATTGTCTCTTAAAGTGCTGATCGTTTTTTCATCGGCTGCTTCACCAACCAAAATCAACCCGCTGAAAAATTTTCTGAAAGCCGAAACAAATCTATTGAATCGGCCATCGTCAGGATCTTTTAGAATAACAGTAAATCCTAAACCAATGTTCGAAAATTCCTTCTGCAGATAAGGCGTGATGTCATACACAAACTGATCGGCCAGTGAAGGAACAATTATTCCGACTATCCCGGGAGCAGTCTCCACCGGATACGGAGCTCTCTTTTCTTCCTTAACATCAAAGAAACCCATCTGCCTGGCAAGTGCCAGAACTTTTTCCTGGGTCTCCTTTTTTATACCGTAAAGGTCAGCTTTATTGTTAAGTACTAATGATACCAGAGTAGGAGATACACCTAATCTGATAGCCAGATCTTTGTTTTTAACTTTTTTCCCCATTCCCCTTTTATTAGAAATTTAGGTTTAAAAATAAGAATTATTTAAATTCTCATACAAAATTTTTTAAAGAATATTAATAATTGAACAGAATTATATTTGTCGGCTAAAGAGTTTTCGACAAAATGAATTATCCGGTCTAATTTTAAAAACCAATAATTGTTTAGCGATAGTTCATTTTTTAGGTGGATTTATTCCTCTGGCTTTTGCAGCTTCTTCAAGTCGCTGTTGCCATTTTGATTTTTTAAGAGGTTTTTTCTTGCTTTCTTCAATCTTTGCCAGTATCTCTTCCTGGTTAATGAAACGTTTTGAGACAAGATTCTGGATATAGGAAAGAACATTAGCCAGGAAATAATAATATGTAAGTCCTGCTGAAAAATTGTTTAGTATCAGCATGAACATTACCGGCATCATGTACATCATTACTTTCATTCCAGGCTGGTCCTGACCTGACGTAGAGCCTGACATTTTCATCGTAATAATGGTTGACGCCGTCATGAGCAAAGTAAAGAGGCTCACATGATCGCCGTAGAGAGGAATAGTAAAAGGCAGGTTGAGAATAGAATCGTATGTTGATAGATCTTTTGCCCACAGGAATGGTTCCTGACGAAGTTCGATTGATGTGGGAAAGAAACGGAACATTGCATACAATATAGGGAACTGCAGGAGTGTAGGAAGGCAACCTCCAAGCGGATTAATCCCTGCCCTTTTGTAAAGCTCCATTGTGGCCTGCTGCCGTTTCATGGCATCCTCCTGTTTCGGATATTTCTTTGCTATCTCATCGACAAGAGGCTTCAATACCATCATTTTCGCCTGTGCCTGGTACGATTTGAAAGTAAGCGGGAAAAGAATTATCTTGATAATAATAGTTAATATTAAAATGATGATTCCGTAGTTCGAAATGTACCTGTTCAGCCAGTTAAAAATCGGGATAATGAGGTATTGATTTATCCACCGTGTAATGTTTTTGCCCAGTGTAACTATCTGCTCAAGTTCGTAACCCTCTTTTTTAAGAGTAGAAAAGTGATTCGGCCCCAGATAGAATTTAAATTGAAGAGGTTCAGGGTTCGAAGGAACAAACGGTACTCCAATTTCAGCAGTGAAATATTTTATGTATTTCTCTGATGCAGGAAGACGGGTTGATGAAAATGTGCCATTCTGAAAAAAACGATCTGTGATAATAACAGAGGAAAAAAACTGATCCTTAAATGCCACCCAGCTTAACCTTGTAGGTATATCAACTTTTTCAATTTCATTTCTCGACCTTTCTTTTATACCATCTACTTCATCCTGATAATATTTGTATTTGATGGTAGTATATGATTCTTCACTTTGCCTGCTTTTCTCTTTCTGTGAAATATACATTCTCCAATCGAGAGTTATTGTATTCTGGTTTTGTGCAACAACCCCGGACATTGACACGAAGTTGGCATTAAAGTCGACGGTATATTTTCCCGGGGAAAGAGTATATGTATACTCTATGTATTTATTACTATCGGCGTACAGGTAAAGCGAGACAGACTGAGGCTTGTCTGTAACAATAAAATGCCTTTCTTCCGAAGGGAATTTAAAGAAAAGGTCGTTAGTCTGAACAGGTTTATTATCGGCTGTAAAGAAATTAAAACCAAATACTGTAGAGTCGCCATCAAATAGTATTAAAGGCAATGAATCATAAGTTCTGTATTCTTTCAATCTTGCTGAATAAATTCTTCCGCCTTTAAGTGAAATTTTCAATTCAAGGAGGTTGTTTTCTAGAGTTATAAAATCGTTAGATCCAGAAGCTGAAGCAGAAAAAATTCCGTACGAAGCCGTTCCTCCTTCAGCCGGCTCAGATAAATCTGCTGCAGGCACTTTCTCAGGTTCCTGTTGTTCGACAATTTTATTCAGACTATCTGGCTGAACAAGACCAAGTTGCAGGTTAATATCATTAAGTTTAAGGATTATATCAGGCTGATTTGGTTTAATATTGAGTGCATTAATATATTCAGTGCGTGCTTTTTCATAATTACCTGTTTTATATAATGAATCAGCCAGAGTAATTTTTTCATTATAAATTTTATTAAGCCTTGCGTTATTATAAATACTGAATCCGATAAAGATTAAGAAGATGAGTATCAGACCTGTTATGGTATTCTTATCCATTTTTTTATCCTCTTTTAAAATCAGCAAACTCGATACATGCCCTTATGAAGCTTACAAATAAAGGATGGGGATTCATGACAGTACTACTATATTCTGGGTGAAATTGAACCCCCACAAACCATCTGTGAGATGGTAATTCAATTATTTCCACAAGATCAGATTCAGGGTTTATTCCGGCCATAAGCATTCCATGTTGTTTAAACTCCTCAAGATACGTGTTGTTAAACTCATATCGGTGCCGGTGACGCTCAATTATCTCTTTTTTGCCATATGCTTTATATGACAGGGAATCAGGTGAAAGTATACATCTATAACCACCCAATCTCATTGTACCACCTTTTTCTGTTATGCTTTTCTGCTCTTCCATCAGATCTATTACAGGGTGTTTGGTATCGGAATCCATTTCGGTAGAATGTGCATCCTCATAACCAATAACATTTCTGGCAAATTCAATTACTGCACACTGCATACCGAGGCAAATGCCGAAAAATGGCACATTATTAATCCTCGCATATTTTACAGTACTAATTTTACCTTCCACTCCTCTGGAGCCAAATCCTGGGGCAATTAATATTCCATCTATATCTTTCATGAGTTCATCTACGTTCTTGTCAGAGATATTCTCCGAATTAAAATAACCAATATTGACGGAACAATCGTTGGCTGCACCTCCATGTATAAATGATTCATGTATCGATTTGTATGAGTCGTGAAGCTCAACGTATTTCCCTACTAGCGCAATATTTACTTTTCTTTTCGGAAAATTAAGTTTATGAACAAAATTTTCCCATTCTGACATGTCGGGTTTATTTTTCACCGGCAAATTAAGCTTCTGAAGTACAACCTGATCCAGTCCTTCTTCAAGCATTTTCAGTGGTACTTCATAAATTGTGCTTACATTGACTGACTCAATAACTGCTTTTTCTTCAACATTACAGAAAAGTGCCACTTTTTTTCTGATATCGCTGGAAATGGATTTTTCAGTCCTCAAAACAAGAACATCAGGCTGAATTCCAGCCTCAAGTAAAGCTTTCACCGAATGCTGGGTAGGTTTTGTCTTCTGTTCTCCAGTAGCAGAAAGGTATGGCACAAGAGTAAGATGGATAACAACACAGTTTCCCTGACCCATTTCCCATCGTAATTGCCTCACGGATTCAATATAGGGTAGCGACTCAATATCACCTACGGTACCTCCAATTTCAGTAATTACAATATCAAATTTTTTACTTGAAGCCAATAGCTTAATACGTCTTTTTATCTCATCAGTAATATGTGGTATTACCTGTACAGTCTTACCCAGATAGTCACCCCTACGCTCTTTTTCAATAACTGTCTGGTAAACTTTTCCGGTTGTCACGTTATTTGCCTGACTGGTAGTAACATTGAGAAACCTTTCATAATGACCAAGGTCTAGATCAGTTTCAGCACCATCAATGGTAACATAGCATTCTCCGTGCTCGTATGGATTGAGAGTTCCTGGATCTACATTGATATATGGATCCAGCTTCTGAATAGTTACAGAATATCCTCTCGACTGGAGCAGCTTTGCCAGAGAAGCAGATATTATACCTTTCCCCAGTGACGATGTAACTCCACCTGTAACAAATACATACTTTGTGTCAGCCAAAACAAACTAAATTTTATTCCTTATAATTCCTCAACATTAATACGGTCAATAAGCTTAACTTTTTCCTCAAGCGTTTTTATTGTTTTCTTTGCATTCTTGATTTTTTCCTCGACTTCTTTGATCATTGTTTCTGCGTTGGGCGATTTTGCAAAGAAGCCAATGTTGTTCTCCCATAGAACAATATCATTTTCAAGTTGTTTGATTTTGGATATAAATTTTTCCCTTTCATTGCTGAGTTTACGCAGTGCCTTCGGATTTGACTTAAGGGTTTCAAGTTTTGTCTTGTATTTCAGGATGCTCTTGTCAACTTCGTCAATCTTCAATTTGTCAAATTGTTTGTTAAGAGCATTTCTATACCTGTTATTGATTTCCTCCTTACGATTGAAAGGCACAAAACCTATATCGGTCCATCTTTTCTGGATTTCCTTAAGTTTATTGAAGGCTTCCTGCACATCATCACCCGGCTCAAAATTTTCAAGCTCGGCAATAATAGCCTCTTTAGCTTTCAGGTTTTCTTCATATGTTGAATCGAGGCTGGCGAAATATTCAGCCTTTCTGTTGAAGAAATGATCACAGGCTTTCCTGAATCTTTTCCATATTTTATCTGAATATTTTCTTGGAACAGGACCAATTTCTTTCCACTCTTTCTGAAGCCTAATAAGTGCTTCGGTCGTGGCTTTCCAGTCGGTACTTTCCTGTAATGCCTCAGCCTGAATGCAGAGATCCGTCTTACGCTGGAGGTTATTCATCTGCATCTCTTTACTGTCGGCATAAAAGTTCCTTTTCTTTTCAAAAAAAGCATCACATGCTTCCCTGAAACGCTGGTATATTTTATTGTTTTGCTTTTTCGGAGCAAAGCCTATGGTTCGCCACATCTTCTGAAGATTTATAACAATCTTCGCTTTTTCTTCAAAATCTTTAAAAGTTTTCAACTCTTCCCTGTTGATCTCCTCAACTTTTTCACAGAGGGCGATTTTGGCTTCAAGGTTTTTCTTCTGCTCCTCCTTCTGTTTTTCAAAAAACTCATGATGCCTTTTATTTATTTTGGCAGTAGCCTCCTTAAACCTTTCCCAAATCTCATTTTTCGACTCATGCGGCACAGGACCAATCTCCCTCCAAGCATTGTGAAGATCCTGTAACAATTTAAATGCTGTAACCGGGTTAGGTTCAAGCATTAATTCTTCAGCTTTTTCGCATAATCTTACTTTTGCCTCAAGATTTTTCTTAAGGTCAAGATCCCGGAGTTCCTTGTTGATTTTTATATAATCATAAAATATCTCAACTGCATGATGATAATTCTCCCACAGGTCTTTCAATGCACTTTGAGGAACAATCCCTACTGCATGCCATTCGTTCTGAAGAGCTCTGAATTCCTGAAATGTTTTATTTATTGATTCTTCCCTGTTAACCAGATCTTTAATTTTCTCAATTATCTCATATTTCTTTCTGAGATTCTCAAGTTTTTCAGCCTCCTGAATTTTCCCGTAATCACTCTTTTTCGATTTGTATTTTTCAAGAAGCTCTTTCACTTTAACCTCAAGAGGGTCAACAAGAACTCTGTAATCTTCAGCCTTACCTCCCTCTTCGAGAAACTTTTTTTTCCTTTCCTCGTTCTCTTTTCTTATCTTCTTGTAAAACAGACTCTTTATCCTTTCAACATCATTTTTTATCTCATTTGGAGGTCTGTTGTCAATAATCAATTCAAGTGTTTCAACCAGTTTTTCTTTTGAATAACCCGAATAATCAACAGGAGGTAGTTCAATATCCTTATAATCTTCAGGTATATCCCCCTGCCTCTCAGCTGCCAGGCTTGTTTCAGGAATAACGACTGGCGAAACAGATTTCTTTTCTCCGCTTTTCTTTCTTGGCCTTTTAGCTTTATCCTCGCCTGATATATGTTCACCCGAGTCAGGCAAGTCCTCACTGGCCTCAGCTGTTTCGGTTGACTGAACAACTGGCACACTTTCAGTTCCGGTGTTGATTTTTTCCTCGTTCTTTTTTTCCGAAACAGAAAATTCTGTCATGTCCACTTCCCCATCCCGGGTTTTTTTCTCATCAGACGTCAGGCTTTCCGGTTTTTCCGTTTCATTAACAGAAAAATCAACAGGAGGTTCAATATTACCTCCGGGCACATTCCCTGTACTTTCGCCAGCACCTTCAGTAGCTGCGAATTGTTCATTCAGAACAGGATTGTTTGGATCTTTCTCAATCATTTTCAACCCCTTTCAAGTATTTTATTCACTAGCAAATTACATGGAAACCCATGAAATTTTTGAGACACGAAAATATTGAATATTTTAATAAAACTCAAAGTTTTAATTCAAATAATGAAATTTAAATTTGAAGCTACTTGTTTATAGAATATAAAGCCGTTTAAAAAATCCTGTCGTAAATTCGCAACTTATTGATATTTTTGAACTCTGAAAATTAAAATATCTCAATGAAAGATCCGGTCTCAATTTTCATTACTGTTACAGTTTTTATTATAGTTGCAATAAGGCTTTATCTTCGTTACAAGGAGAAGGGTACATCAGGTGCAAATAAGGCAAAAAGCAAACAGGATTTAAGTTCTTCCCCGCAGGAAGAAGAATATGAACCTTATAAAAATAAATAAGGTTTTCTTATCTCTTGTTACGGGATATAAGATACCTGAATGGATAAATCATTTTCTCCAGAAGGCTTCTGTCGTCAGTAATTATCTCTGCCACACCTGTCATATTCTGGGTAAACTCAAGAGTCCGGTTATATAATGTTGTAAGTCCGTTTTTAAGTTCCACCTCAATCAGATATGAATCACCGGCTGGAACAAGTGCTTTTGAGCGTATAACACCCTGTAGCATACCATATTCCATATAAGGATATCCGTTTAGTTTTATGTTCACTATTTGCCCTTCCCGTACCTTACCAGATTTATACATTTTAAGATAGATTTTACCAATATAGTTCCCGGGATTATCAGGCACAACTGACATAACTGTTTCATCTTTCTTCACAAGCTGATTTACTGACCAGTACCTTGAAAAAGTAACCTGTCCTTCCACTGGAGACACGAGCAAATATGTATTTTCCCAGATGCTAAGCTCCGCCCTCAAGTTCTTCAATGCTTCACGAGCATTAGAATAAAGCTTATCAAGCTCTTCTGAACGTTTTATTGAATATTCTTCTATAAGTTGCCTTTTATTAATCATTTCGATATTCTTTGCTGAAATATCCAGCCGTACTTTCTGTAATTCAATTTGTTGTCTGATTAATGCCTGTTTTGAGTTTTCATAATCTGCCGGAGCAATTGATTTACCTGCATTTAATGCTGAATCGCGCCTGAATTTATTAAGTTCAATAAGATAATTTTCATTATAGAATTTTTCATTTTCCTGTAAACGAGCAGTATATGTTTTCAGCTCCCTCAGTTCTTCATTCACAGCATTTATTCTGGCATTATAGTAGTCGTTCTTAATAAAATTATCAATATCTGATATACTCTTTCTGAATGTTTCATAGGGTGTTTGCAGTTCTCCAAGGTTGTAAAAATCTGGAATAGTCTCGATTTTTACATCACTTCTGAGGTTAAATGTATCAATAAAGTTTTTTAGTTTTCGAACCTCTTCAAATGATGCCGGGTTTTCCATTACGGCAAGCACTTCACCAGCCTTCACCTGCTGTTTATCCGAAACCATCAGGTGCATTATGCGGCCTGTTGTTTTAGACATTATGGAAGCAGGAGGGTTTTCGGTTGTTATTTCAACCTGAGCAGGAACAATATCAGGATATTTAATCAGCCATGCAAAAGAAATGAATAATACAAATATTGCGAATATAATCATGGTGCCCCATCTGAGGATTTTACCCGGAGGATTTCCCATTATCTCCCTCACAGGCTCAGAATATTGAATTTCGTGCTTTTTCACCCTTATGCGCTTTATCAGAGTATTATTCAGTTACCGAGTTCAAGCTGATTTTTTATAAGATTAAAGTAAGCCCCCTGCCTTTCAATAAGTTCATTGTGTGTACCTGACTCAACAATTCGTCCGTTATCGAGTACTACAATCTTATCTGCATCCCTTACCGTGCTTAGCCTGTGAGCAACAATTATTACAGTCTTGTTTTTGAAAAAGCTTTTAAGATTTTCAACTATTACCTTTTCACTTCCTGCATCGAGTGAATTTGTTGCTTCATCAAATATAATTATCTCAGGATCTTTATACACTACCCGTGCTATAAGAAGTCTTTGTTTCTGACCTTCACTTAAACCATGCCCATTCATCCCAACTTTTGTATTATAGCTTAATGGCAGCGACTCAATGAAACCTCTTATGTTGGCAATCTCGGCTGCTCTGTAAAGCCTCTCCTCATCTATTGTTTCAACCCCCGGAGCAATGTTAGATGCAATTGTATCGGCAAAGATGTAACCGTCCTGCATAACCGCACCTACCTTTTTCCTCCATGTTTTGAGACTAATATTTTCCAGTTTTGTATCTCCTACAACTATTTCTCCGGTAACTGGTTTATAAAAACCAAGTATCATCTTAAGCAGGGTTGTTTTGCCGCTTCCACTGGCACCAACAATTGCCGTTACATTATTTTCTTTAATCACAAGATCAATATCTTTAAGTACAAAGGGAGATCTTGGTCCCTCGTATTGATATGAAAGATTATTGATATAAATATCTTTCCTCTCGGGCATTTTCTTCACTTTGGCTTCGGGCTCAGGTTCCTCGTCATCCATTGAATGAACTTCAGATAATCTATCAAGACTAAGTTTTGCATCCTGCGACACTCTGAAGAAATAAATTATCTGATTAACAGGTAAGTTTAACTGACCGATAATAAATTGAATCGCAAGCATCATACCGAGTGTCATTTCGCCCTTAATAACCGTTGTTGCCGAAACAAGTGTAATCAAAATATTAGTGACCTCATGAATCAATGTAGCTCCGGCCGACTGATGCTGCAGGAGGTTCAACCCTTTAACCCTCAAATGAAAAAGACCTGCCTGAAGGTTTTCCCATTCCCACCTTCGCGCAAGTTCACTCTGAGTGAGTTTAATTTCCTGCATGCCATTGACCATCTGAATGAGTTTGCTGTTTGTTGTTGACATCTGTCTGAACCTCTGGGCATCAAGAATAGCGCGGGATTTCATGAAAAGAGATACCCAGCCAATATATGCCAGAGTACCGGCAAGAAAAATCAAAAGAATCTTTAAATTGAAAATAGCCAGAACTATTCCAAAAACAATCAGGTTGAAAAATGAAAACATTATGCTCAGAGATGCTGAGGTGAGAAATTCTTCTATCCTGTTGTTGTCATCTATTCTCTGCAGTATGTCGCCTGTTAATTTTGTATCAAAGAATGAGACAGGCAGAGCCATCAGTTTGTGCAGAAAACCTGATACCACTGCAACATTTATTCTTGCACCTATATGAAGCAATAGCCAGTTACGTATATACTCAACAGAAAACCTTCCTGCCACAAGTGCAAGTTGAGCAAAAAGAATAAGATAGATAAAGCCTATATCGCTATTATTGATACCTATATCTATAACTGACTGGGTAATAAAAGGAATAACCAGCTGAATAAGACTGCCGAGGAAAAGTCCGAGGAATAACTGATAAAAATACTTTTTGTATAATCTAAAATACTTCCAGAGAAACAGGAAACCTTTTTTTTGTTCCTTCTCCTCTTCAGTTTCATAAAATGCCGGAGTAGGTTCCATTATCAGAACCAGTCCCACTGGCTCTCCGTTAATAACTGTTCCTGACCAATTATTAATGAATTCCTGATGGCTGTATTTAAGCAGACCCAGTGCCGGATCGGCAACCCATATATACTTCGGTGAAACTCTGTATACAACAATGAAGTGTCTTTGTTTCCAGTGAACTATACAGGGCAATGGGACATTTTTGATAAATGTACTGAAAGGTATTTTCACTCCTATGGTCCTAAAACCCAGAGTATCTGCTGCTTCCGACAGACCAAGAAATGACACACCCTCCCTGGTAATGTAGCATCTTTTACGGAGAGATTCAAGTGAAAAATTCTTTCCATAAAAACCTGCTATCATCTTAAGGCAGGCAGGTCCACAATCCATTGCATCTGGTTGCCTGACAAACGGAAATGACATTACTCAAATACAGATAGTTTTTTAGTTAGGGTAAAGATATTTATTTTTGACAATGTAAAATTTCAATATTTTATAAAAACTATAATCAGTGTAACAAATTTACTGTGGATTACCTTTGGAAATAGTATATTTGTCAATCAATTAAGGTATCAACAGGGGATTGTTGGGGAAATTATCAGATAAGGATATAATAGAAGGTGTTCGCCATCAGGACGAAAAGGTTCTCAATTATTTGTACGACAACTATTTTAAGCTGGTTAAAAATCATGTAATTAAGAATAACGGTACTGAAGACGATGCTTCAGATGTTTTTCAGGAAACTATCATTCTTCTCTATCAGAAAATATGTGAAAACAATCTGGAACTGACCAGTGACCTGAGGGGGTTTTTCTTTGGTATCGCACGAAATGTATGGAATAATCTTTTCCGACAGAAGTCCAAAACCGAAGAGCTTCATAATATTGATATTGTTGAAGAAAATGATGAAGAAGTATCAGATCAGCTTTTTATGAAGATCATGACAAGAGCATTTAATAAACTTAAACCTGAGTGCCAGGAAGTATTAAAAATGTTTTATGATGGACTCTCATTTGAAGAAATAGCTCAGAAAATGAATTATAAAAATGAAACATATGCTCGCAGAAAAAAATATCTGTGCAAGGAAGCTTTGATTGAAATCATAAAATCTGATCCAGAATACATTGAATATCAACGCTTTTTAAAATAGCGAATAGTGATAATCAGGACCAGGGACAGAACAACAAGGAGTACTGTTTTAATATACCATGAGATATAAAGTGGGGAATCGTCGCCATATATAACAAGTGTTGACCAATAATATGGATGGGATAATCGCATATCTGCTCTTTCCAGATAATCCATTCTGGCCTTTTTAAGTGCCCGACTCTTTCTCATTCCCGATTTAAGGTTTTTGTAATACGATTTTATTATCGAGGCACCAGCCATATCGTCTATCTCCCATAGAGACATCACTACTGATTTACTTCCAGATACTATAAAGCCTCTTGCCAGACTGAGCACTCCTTCGCCTGCATAGAGAGTTCCTGTTCCGGTAAAACAGGAACTTAAAACAACCATTTTTGCATTCAAAGGTATTCCGTAAACTTCGTAGGGCTTAAGATAAACATCTTCAGCCGAATCCACAGTAGCATTATAAAATATCATTCCTGAATTTGCAGGTGATGCCCCGTCGACTATGGTATGCATGGCAAGGTGCACAACATCAAACTTTCCGGCCTCTGCTTTATAATTCTCCAAAGTAGCTTTCTCATTCATAAAAAGCTTACCAGGTATTAATTTAGACACGTAAGATGCTTCTTGCTGGGCATATACAAGAGGTGGTAAATCATTGTAATTTTCAGACCGAAAAACTGAATCAACAATTAAATTGTCGTATGAAGGTGCAAAAGTGACTGCATTATTAAAAAAAGAAGGCATTCTTCTTCTGGTTTCCGATAGAAGCGTTGCAGAATAAGTATAGGATATATCGTATTTTTTTGTGACATAGTCAAGAATATTATAATAAAGGCTTGTATCTCTTTTTTCTGACATTATCATTATGTCGAACGGGAAAAAGGACAGCTTACCATCGGGTGAAATCACCAGATATTCAGAAATAAGATATTCTTCAACCGGCTTAAGCAGAAACGAATATAGTCTGAATCCATTTTCCTGAAATTGCAGAAATGCATCTTTTGCATTTCTCTCTTTAACAGGATCGGAAAGCAATTGCCTGAAAGTGTTAACAGTATTGAAAAAACTATCATCAATTTTAAGAGTTTTAATTTTCAAATATTTATTATTTACAACTATGATATGAAGCAATGTATCATTAACAATATAGCTCAGATAATTTGCTTTCTTTCCGGTAAGCTCTGGAATAATTTCAGGTGAAACAACCCTGGTATCGTACTTCATTTTATAATAATCAGGGAAATCTTTTTCAAATACTTTAAGCAGAGAATCTTTCCTGTTTTGTGCATTAATCAAATTTTCAGTCCAGAGTTCTATTTTACTTCTATCAGGATTGCTGCTGTTTCTTTCTGCTTCAATTTTCGACTCATAAAATCCAATTTCCAGAGATAAATTATGCTCCAGTGTTACCAGCGAAGGTGGAATATGATACCTCATGGCTTTGGCCTCACGTGTATATGTGAGCAGGCTTGCCGCTTTGCTTTTTTCTGAATATTCAAAAACCTTTAAAAGGTATTGTGCTTCATTAGTTAATTCGTAGCACTGATTGTAACTCTCAATGGCAAACATGTAGGAATCTCTGAACCTTTCTCCAAGAAGAAGACGACTTTCCTCATCACCCAGATTCAGTCTAAGGTCTTCCAGAATTTTAACCATAAAGTCTGAAATCTCTGCACAGCTTTTCAGTATGTTAAAATCACCTGTTAAACTATAAAGTCGTTGCTGAATCAGATACTTAGCCCTTAGTAAATCCCATGTCGTTATGTCTTTTTTTAAAGATTGTATATCCGGATTAATGAGAGGATTATCTTGCGGTTTCAAATCAGCACTCCTGTAAAGAACCATTGTTATCGAATCCAGAGCCTCTGTTACTTTTCCGTTATTCATCAAAGCAAGAGCATATCCCCTGGCAATCTGAGTATTAAGATTAACATCCCACGGATGAGTATAGACATATTCGTAACATGTCCGAAAAATTTCCAATGATTGAGGGAAATCTATTTTAAATCTCAAGAGATATGATGCATAATTATTTAATATTTCACAATATTCCCTCGAAGTTTTCGGATGCCGGCTTTTTATCCTTTCAATTGTTCTTAATAAAATTTCTTTTCCCTTTTCTTTCTGATTAATATTTCCAAGAAACATAGCATAATTGCTCATGAAAGAAACAAAGTTATAAGATGAAAGATCATTCATTGTGTATGCCATTTCATAACCCTTTTCAAAATATTGTATACATCTTGCAGTATCCTTTAAATAAAAGTATGAAGTGGCAATATTATTTATCAAATTCAGCATATTAGCATTAACTGGAAGTCCTAATGATTCATAAATATCCTTTGCCTTAAGAAGGTTAATAATTGCTTTCTTATATTCTGCTATCATTGAAAGTGCAACGCCTTTGTTCTGATACAATAAGGCAATATCTTCAGTTTCTAAATTAAATCCCATATTGTTTGTAATGAACAATCCTTCATTAACAATATCAACCGCATTTTTATAATCACGAAGATTTATTTTTGAAATAGAAAGTGATACATAATCAGGCAATAATTCAGGAGAGTTTTCGCCAAAGACCTTTTTTTTAAGCTCGAGAGATTTGCTGAAATATTCTGAAGATTTTAAATGATCGCCTATTTTATTATATGTATATCCCAAAAAATAAAAAATTCTTCCTTTAATATTATCCTCAGGTTTTTTATCAAGGAGCTGCAATGCTTTTTGAAAATAACCGAATGACTGCGATTCATTCCCAAGATCAACCATCGAGGCTCCCAGAAGATAATAAGACTTTATCAGCAATAGAGTATCAGATACAGAAAAAAAATTAATTGCCTCTTGCAATGAATCAGCATATATTTTAATATTTGTCAGATCATTTTCAATATAAAATGTTTCAAGTTTTTTGAAAAAGTAATTTATATCCATATACTGGTAATATATTTCATCAATTTTATGATTTTCGAATAATGATACAGGCAAAGAGATTTTAGCACTTGAATTTTCAATGATATTCGGGTAGCATGGATATGAAAAAACACAAATAAGGAAAGCTGTAAAAAAAATAATCCGTGAATTAAAAATTCCCCTGACAGAAAAATATTTATTCATATTTCATTATAGACCTGTAAATATAATAGATAAATATTCTTTTGCGTCAATTTTATCATTTTATTAACTCACTGATTTAATGAAATATAGATTTTTTTCAAAAAAAATTTATTTTTTTGTGTCACAAATTGAACTGCTGCGACATGTATTATTGGAAAAAGAAATTACCCGAAAAAGTATCAATTAACCAAAAAACAGACAGCTATGGAAACAAAGGAATTAAAAAAGAATCTTGATTTCTTCGCAGCATTTGAGTTGACCAATGAAGAGATGTTGACAATTAAGGGCGGCGATATAGGTGATCCTACGCCTGTTCCACCACAGCCACCAAAGAAATATTAATAAGCATTTACTTCACACATAGAAAAAATTGGCTTATTTATAGTTAAGCCAGTGTTTTTTGAAAAAGATGCATGCGTTTGCATGCAATGAATTGTCAGTTTTGTTTGCTACACAAAACTCTGATTTGAACAGCAAGTCTCATTCTTTTTATTGGATAAGGGGACTCTTGGGAATATGCTGCAATTAAAAAGAGAAGCATAAATCACTGTTCAGAAAAGGAGTATGTGTAACATATAAGGAGCAAATGATTTAACTATTATTTCCAGGTTTTTCCCGGAAAATAAAAGTTAAGAGAGTAAAAATGGTTTGCGGTGCACAAAGCGCATAGCATTCTATAGAAGAAACAGTTTAATGTTAGGTAAAGTGCCATTTAATTTACTGAAACACTTAAAAAATTAAGCATATGAAGGCAATTGATTATTCTTACTTTGTTGAAAAGTACATTTCGGGAGAAATGACCCCAAAAGAGAAGCTCTGGTTTGAGAAAGAACTGGAAGGCAATGATACTTTGCAAAGGGAAATTGAACTGAGAAGAAAAACAGACCAGTTCCTTTCCCGGCATGATGTTATTAACCTGCGCAATAAACTTGTAGATATTGAAAAAGCAAGAAAAGAGCGGGAAGCTATCAAAATTGCTCAGAGAAAAGTTATACTTCGGTCAGCTGCAGTTTTAGCTTGCTTTTTATTTGTCGGCAGTCTCTATTTTACTTTAAACAAAACCTACTCGCCGGAAAAAATATTCAATAAAAATTTCACGGTATATAATCTTGGAGGAAACGTTCGTAATTCCATCAGTTTATCAACCATATCTAATAACGTTTCATACAAAAAAGCTCTTGAATTATACAATCAGGGAGACTACTATTATGCAGCGAGTTTATTAAAAGAGCACATTATTAAGCAGCCCAATCATATGGAGGCACATCTTATTTATGGTGTGGCATCAATGAAAAACAATGATTTCGAAGAAGCAATCCGCTCATTCTCGAAAATTATCAATGATGGTAATAACCTTTATATTGACAATGCTCGCTGGTACATGGCATTATGTTACATTAACCTTAATAATTTCGAAGCTGCAAAAAATCAGTTACAGGTTATTAAAAATTCAGGAAGCGTTTACAGTGCCAGAGCTGAAAAAATACTTAAACGGATAAAATAATTATTTAGCTTCCATCTGAGAGTGTTCTTCGGCAATCAGAATAAATAATTGTAATGAATGCATATAAAACATGGGATTTTTGTTGTCAAGGTGAGTTGAATGAGAGAGGTAAAAACCTGAATATGAATATTTCAAAAAATATAATCAATTGCCCAACGCTGTTATCAGGAATGTCACATGAAGTGAGGACTTACATGAATTCAATAGTTGCATTTTCATTCCTGATGAACAGTAATAATTATACTGATGAAGAAAAAAAAGAATTCAGCAACCAGATATTAAACTCCTGCGAACAATTAATATTTCTTTTTGATAATTTCTTTGATTCAGCAATAATTGATACGGGTAATTTCAAATCTGAATTAAAGCAATGCAATCTCAACGTCCTTATTGAAGACTTAATGTCGGAGATAAGGGAAATAATGAAACGGAATGACTCAAAAAATCTGGTTCTTATCCTTGAAAACCCGGTTCATGTAAAAGAAGAAATTCTAATTGATACAATAAGGGTAATACGGGTATTACGTAATCTTTTCCAAAATGCTGTCTGTAATACAAAATCCGGGTATATAAAGATAGGATACAGATTAAATGAAAGCGAGCTGGTATTTTATGTTAAAGATACAGGGAATGGATTTCAAAAGAGTGCCGACTTTCTTCTGGCTGATGATTTCCAGGAAGCTCTTCAAAAATACAATGATGCAGCTTCAGCAATCAATCTCACAGTAGCAAAAAAAATGGTTGAATTAATGGGAGGAAACATCTGGATTGAAACCAATGGAAATTCAGGTTCGGCACTCTACTTCAGCATCCCTGTGAAAATAGCAGCAGCTTCACAGATACAGTTTAATCAATATACCGATACACGCATAGCCATATAAAGAAATATTAATTCAATTCGTCTGCAATACATCTGACTAAAAGAGACCTTCACAAAAGGGGTCTCTTTTTATTTATTGTCACGAGTTATTCTTACCTCAGTTCTCCTGTTAAGTCTTCTTCCTTCAGAAGTTAAATTATCTGCAACCGGGAAAGATGCTCCATATCCTTTGTATGAAAGCCTGTCTGCACTGATTCCCATCTGAGTAAGAAAATTTACAACAGATTTTGCACGTTTTTCAGATAAAATCTGGTTATAGGCATCTGTTCCTATAGAATCGGTATAACCTCCTATTTCTATGCATATAGATGGATTATCAATCAATAATTTATACAGCTTTTTAAGTTCAATAATTGACTCTGTCTTCAATTCCCATGAGTCAAATTCATAGAATACATTTGCAAGCAAGATTGATTCGCCTGTTTTAATCGGCGTAAGAAACACCTGTTTAATATAAGGTTCAGTGGCCGTATGAATTCCTTCAAGCATAAAATTATCTGAATAAAAAAGATATCCGGTTTTATTAACATTCAAACCATAATTAGCACCAGCAGGAAGGCAGACAAGAAAATTACCGTCAGTTCCGGATTGTCCGCTCGCAACTATATTTCCTGTCTTCAAGTTAACAAGTTCATAATCAGCTGATAGGAGACGACCTGTTTCTTTATCCATCACCTTGCCTTTGAAATATGATACTGGATTGGGTCTTGCATCCTGATGTAAATCAAAATAATAAATGTCTTTCCCTCGCTTTTCATCTCTGATCGTTGAAAAATAAGCTTTAGTTCCTGTGGCGTCAATTATGAGGCCCATTTCATCATTGAAAGTATTTATCGGATAACCCAGATTAACTGGTGTTGTCCAGGTTGTATCATCATTCATTCTTGAATAAAAAAGGTCATAACCGCCCATTCCCCTGTGTCCGTTCGATGAAAAATACAATGTTTTTCCGTCAAAATGGATGAAAGGTGACATTTCATCGCCAGGTGTATTTATAACTTCTCCAAGGTTTCTGGGATTGCTCCACTTACCTTCAGCATTCTTCAATGAAAACCACAAATCCATTCCTCCACTTCCACCCGGCCGGTTACTGGAAAAGAACAACATCATTCCGTTTGAACTTATTGAAGGTTGGGCTTCCCAGTATCTTGAATTTACTGGAGCACCTAAATTGATTCCTTTCGACCACCTTTTGCCGTCGAAAGAAGAATAATAAATATCGCATCTTCCGAGACCGTCAGGGCGGTTGCATGCTGTAAAATACATCCCCGTACCATCCGATGTAACACTCTGCGCGCCTTCATTCTGAGGCGTATTCAAAGGAGCTCCCGCATTAATTGCCCTTAACCATCCTTTATCTGTTAATCGGCTTATAAAAAAGTCTTCCTGATTATTGATATTGGGCCTGCCACCTGATCTTTCCTGCCGGGTAAACAGAAGCAAATGGCCATCAACGGTAATCGACGGCCAGTATTCATCATGGATAGAATTTATGGAGTCACCTAAATTTACAGGATTAAACGGAACAGGATTCTTCATAGATTCTAATGCAAAAATACAATCATCGATCCCTTTCAAAGCCGTGTTCCGGTTTTTTTCATTTTCAGGGTTAAGATCAATGTATGCCCGGTAATGAATCAGTGCTTTTTCATACTGACCGGTATTTTGCTCTGCCATAGCCAGTTCAAAGAAAATATATTTGTTGTACAGAGAATCAATTTTTATGGCATTCTGGTAATATATTGCCGCATCATTGAATCTTCTAAGCTTGTAAAACATTTCACCCAGGAGAGCATGGGCCTCATAAAAATTTTTGTCAATCTTTATTGCTTCCTTAAGATAACTTTCCGCGCTTTCGAAGTAAAGAAATTCATAATCTCTCTTACCCTGACTATACGCATTAATTGCCCGGGATGAACTGGTATGAAATTTCTGAGCCAGGATGAACGGATAATAAATCAGAAATATAAATAAAATTAATATCAACTTTCTGATTTTCATCTTTTTATGGTATATTCATAAACTTGTGTGTCTGAAGTGATATTCTCCACCATGGATGCCTCTTTACATAATCAACAATTGCCGGAATAATCTCTTTATAACTTCTCCATTCGGGCTGAAGGTATAGAATGCAATCTTTCCCCACTTTTTTCCTGCATTCTTCTGCCCACAGGAAATCTTCTTGCTCACCAATAATAACCTTAAGCTCATTTGCTTTGGGCCATATCTCATCAAGAGGTCTTTTGTTTTTTTTGGGGCTCAGGCATATCCAATCCCATTCCCCGCTTAAACTGTATGATCCGGAAGTTTCCAGATAAGTTGTTATTTTATTTCTCTTCAGCTCTTTACACAATAAATCCAGATCCCACATCAAAGGTTCACCACCGGTAACAACAACAGAATCTGTGCCAGATTTCAATACATTTTCAATAATTTCTGAAACTGATACCATCGGATAAAGATCCGGATTCCATGTGAACGGTGAGTCACACCATTTGCATCCTATATCACATCCTCCCAGCCTGATAAAATATGCAGGTTTTCCTGTATGAAAGCCTTCTCCTTGAATAGAAAAAAATTCTTCTACCAGAGGAAGTACTTTGCCATCCTGCTCTATCCCTCCCTTAATTAAATTCTTCATTAATCATTTGATCCTCAATAATTCTTTAAATTTCGAAAAAAAATCTGTATTATCAATTATTCCGGTAAACTTTTCTGCACCAGGTCCATGTGAAAATACCGGTACCATTACAGCTGTATGTCCTGTAGAAGCATAAACGCCACTTACAGATTTCTGTTTTAAATCGCCTCCGGTAAGGGCCAGCCCACCGGTTTCATGATCGGCAGTGACAATAACAAGGGTATTTCCACTTTTTTCAGCAAATTCATAGGCCTTTGCAACAGCTCTATCCATATCAAGCACTTCCGAGATATTCCAGTTCAGATTATTATCATGCCCGGCAAAATCAATCTGCGAACCCTCTACCATCAGGATGAAACCTTTCTTGTTCTTACTAAGTGTTTCAATTGCTTTCATTGTCATTGCTTCTAACATACCAAAACGACCTTCGGTTGATTTTGCCATGTGCTCATTATCGAGAAGCCCTGCAATTTTCATTGAATTTGATTTCATCAGGTCTTCAAGTGTAAAGACAACATCATAACCCATTTTCTTCAAATCGGCTGAAAGATCTTTTCCGTCCTTTCTCTTAACAAAATGATTTGAACCACCTCCAATGAATACATCAGCCGTACCTTTTAAGAAATCAAGGGCTATATCCTCATAATTTCCCCTTCCTGAATTATGAGAAACAAAGCCAGCCGGAGTAGCGTGAGTAACTGCACTTGTACTAACCACACCAGTAGCCAGTCCGTTTTTCTTGGCGATTTCAAGAATAGACATTACAGCAGTTGAATCAGGACCCATTCCTATCATTCCATTTCTCGTTTTAACCCCGCATGCAATGGCTGTTGCAGCAGCTGCTGAATCTGTTACATACCGATCGTATGAAGAAGTTTTGCAATAACCGGCATATTTAAACTTTTCAACAACGAGTGTGTTATCATTTACAGCAATCGCAGCAGAAACTTGCGCAGGACCCATACCATCGCCAATAAACAAAATTATGTTTACGGGTCTTTTATTTGAACTTACTTCACCGGCGTAAACATATACTCCATTGATAAATACAATTATCATCAGAAAAACCGATAGCATCAAAATTTTCTTTCTCATATCTTCATAATTTTAATGAAACAAAACTATTTATATTACTAAACTATTTTGTATACGTCATTGTTCGCCAAATAATAATTTGTAATCTTTTTTCCTTGCCCTTTCGACCCATTGCTCTGGTATGATTTTCCATGAATCAAATGATTCAGGATGTATCATTTTCTTATCCCTGATATATTCCATAATATAATATCTCAAATCCCTTACCGTTGAATATTTGAGTCTTTCCGCAATTTCAACACTATTCAGGGAAACACCTTCGGTAAGATGTCCTCCTCCTCCACTTCCCCGGTAAGAATTAACTGCCACAAGGTATGTATTATTATCATAAAACGATTTCCCATTTTGCATAGAAATTATTTTAATTCTTTTGCCTGCAGGTTTGCTTACATCCACAACATATTCAATACCAGCAGCAGAATCAAAGTTATATGACGGATACTTGAGATAGGCTTTCCCTCCACTCATATATATTTTTCCATCCTTATCAGTTCTGAAGTTCAACAAATGATCATCAGGGCTTTTCATTGTATTAAGCCATTCTGCATATGAGTATTCAAGGTACTTTACTATCTCATAACCTTTTAACTCCATTGTATAAAGCATGTTCTCATACCTGTATAGTTTAAACATATCTCCTACAGTAAGAGGTCCTTTGTCTATCTTTACATCAAAAGAAAGGGGAGCTGCAAAAGAGACATCAGCCCCGGTGATTTCAAGCTGGATTTTATGTATCAGATCCACAAAAGCTGACGGACCAAAAAAGGCTTCTCTCGATGAAAAAGAAGCAGACGATTCACCGATAACTTCTTTTACAAATTCTTTTATTTTTTTCTCTTTTTCTGAAAATTCATCTATAAAGTTCTTATCAGGATTGTAATTGCTTACATCAATTAATGAACCAGATATTTTGATTCTTTTTTTCCCGGTAATTCCTTTAATTTCAATATCTGCTCTCGCAACCTTTTCCCCCCTGCTGCCAGCATCAAGAATAAGTACTGTATCTCCGTTTACATTTATAATTTCGCTACATAATTCATTGTGATCATGACCTGCTATAACTATATTGAAGCCGGGAACATAATAAGCAACTGCACCTGAACTGTTCTCATAATCTTTTCCAAACTCACCTGGTCTGTTTTCACTCATACCCGTACCTGAATGAAAAAGACCTACAACAATATCAGGCTTCCGCTCAAGAATTTGTGGCATCCATTTTTTTGCCGTCTCTATCATATCTCTAAACTCCATTCCTGAATACAAAACAGGAGGTAACCATTCTGGTACTGAAGGAGTTATTAACCCGAAAACAGCAATCTTCAATCCATATTTTTCCAGAATAATATAAGGTTTAAAATATGGCTCTCCGTCTTTAATATTTACGGCATTTGCAGCAAGCAGCGGGAAATTATACTCATTTCTGAGCCGGTCATAAACAGAGTGTCCTGCCTCAATATCATGATTACCCACAGTACCTGCGTCATAGCCCATATAATTCATAACCATGCTATTGATGTGACGGGAAAGAGTATCGATGTAGTTATAGTAATATACTGCAGGCTGCCCCTGTAGATTGTCTCCATTATCGAGCAATATTGTATTGTATTTTTTCCTGACATCTGAAACAAGGGTTGAAATATTTGATAACGAGGCTTTTAAGGGTTTATCTTCTATATAATCATAGGGAAAGATAGTTCCGTGAAGATCTGTTGTAGCAAGAATAACTATTCTTTTACCTGCCTCCTGCCCGCATGAAACAGCACATATAATCAGCAGGTAACAGCAGATTACTTTTATGATTTTATTTCCTGACATTATATAATAATTTATCAATCTTGCTATAAATTTGAAGCTTTTAAATTTTTAGTTATAAATAAGCTCATAACCGTCTTTTTTACCCTTTTCAAGCTGGGATATTCCATTTTTCATCCAGTAAGGCATTGGAGCGCCCTTCAGATAATGATCAAAAAACTGCATCTTTCTAATTGACAAGTCTTTTCGGTTTGGTCGCTTTTCGAGGTTATGTTCCTCGTCGTTATATGACAGCATCCATGCAGGTTTACCCAGTCGTCTAAGTGCAGTAATAAATTCTATGCCCTGATACCATGGCACGGCACCGTCATTATCGTTATGCATAATTAATAATGGAGTATTAATTTCAGGAATCCTGAAAACAGGTGAATTTTCTATAAAATGGAGTGGTTTTTCCCAGAGTGTTCCGCCTATCCTGCTCTGAGTCATTTCGTACTGGAACATTCTTGACATTCCTGTAGCCCATCTAATGCCTCCGTATGCGCTTATCATGTTAACCACTGGCGCTCCGGCAAAAGCACAGGCAAACATATTTGTACGTGTTACCAGGTAGGCGACCTGGTAACCTCCCCAACTCTGTCCATCGAGACCAATATGTTCCCTGTCGATAAAACTGTATCTTTCAACCAGCGACTGTACACCACTTACAACAGCATCATAGCAGCTCTGCCCGGGATAACCGATATTGTAAACAATGTCAGGCACAAAAACCAGGTAACCGTTGCTTACTGCGAAAGTACGGTTTATGGTTGAGGCACTCGGAGCTGGTGCTATATAGCTGTACATCCCATCAGAGCTTCTTTCATAGAAATAAACAATCATCGGATATTTGCCGGCAGGGTTAAAATTTTCAGGTTTATATAACAGACCCTGAAGCTCCTTGCCATCAAACGACTTCCACGACACAAGCTCAACACTCCCCCATATATATTTTGATTGCTGAGGATTGGTTATTGAAATTTTTACAGGTTCTGAAAATTTCATATCACTGAAATATAGTTCAGGATATTCTTCAAAAGAACCTTTCTGCCATAGAAGAATATCAGCTTTTTTTGCTTTTGTCAATCCACCCTGAAAAGAGCACTTCCCCATTACAAGCTTTACCGGTTCTCCTGGTCCGGGATACTTAGCGGTAAAAAATCCTGATTCTTTTGTTGTATTGTCAAATGCTGAAAGATAAAGAAGCTCCTTCCTGTTTATAAACTCTGCATCCCTGTCGAGTCGCACATAACGAAAAGTCAGGTTTTTTGATCTGCCGAAGCTGTTTGTTAAACAGACAGGCTTTTCTGTACCGGTAAGATCTGCTTTCCAGATGTCGTAACGGTCATACACAAGAACATATCTTTCATCATCCATCCAGCCAGCTATGCCATACGGTGATGGTGGTGAAGGAATATCTGATATTTCATCATATAATGGATAGGGTATGTCGGTTGTTATTGCTTTTTTTGTTCCCGATGCAACTGAATACGAAATCCATTGTTTTTCATCAATATTCCAGTAAAGCACATATTTTCCCGACGGAGAAATTATTACTCTCGAGGGGGCCTTTTCAAGAATGAGCGATTTCTGTCCAGTTTCAACATTTACAATAAAATAATCAGCATAATTATTGGCATCCCAGGAAATCAGTTTACGGTATTTGATATTTGAAGAGCCAAGTGCAATATCGTTATTTCCTTTTTGAAGCAATACAATGTCGGGCATATCCTTCGTTGCAAGTTGTATCATTCTGTTTCTGTCAATGTGATATACTGCAAGCCACACTCTTTTTTTCTCCCGGTTAAGTTGCTTTTTCTGCATAGGCTGGAGAACATCATCGTTCCATGACCATATATCCAGTTTATATTTTTCTTCGTCAAGCAGAGTATCTTCCGGCTCTTTTACCGGGGCTGGTGCAGTACCAAAAAATAATCTTGTGCGGTCTTCAGAGAAAGAAACAGTTGTGTCTCTGCTTAACACCCAGCCATCTGGTAAACCTTGCACCGGTATCTTTACAGCACTGTTCCCCGATTTTGAAAGAAATAAGTCAAAAACCTTAATCTTTGAAGTATCTGATGTGTACATGAATGCAAGCAGCTCCCCGGATTTGTCACATGAAAGTTTTTCCAGAGAGCCTTTACCTTCGAATAGAAGGGCTAAAGTCTCCTTTTCAGTGTTAAACTGAAAAACCTTATAAGTATCTATTTTTGTTGTATCCTGGATATCCTGCAAAAAGCTGATTGAACGTCCATCGCGTGCAACGACATATTCTGTCACATCATTGTACCTGAACTCCTTGCCAGTCACTGGATTTAGAATTACAAGCTCTGTTCCTTTCGCTTCAGCCTGTTTACCGGAAGATGCCTGTTTTTGTTTCTCTCCCTGATTTTCATTATTTGATTTTTCAGGTGATTTGTTTTCATTTTTCTTCTCAAACAAAAATGCCATCCATAGAGATCCTGACTCAGGAAGAGAATATGATTTAACTTTTTCGAAATTATACCTTTTGCCGGTATCCAGAACTCTGATTACCATATTGCTCTTCGGCATCTGATCCTGTTTTAGCTTTTTAACCTTTGCCTGCCGTGTTTCGGAATAAGTGGGTTTAATCATGTAGACCAGATACTTGCATCCGGGCGAAAAAGAAGCCCTGTAACCGCAAAATACCGAATCAGTTTCTCTTTTATCCGTATTATAGACATAAAGCCAGCTATCACCCTGCTGAGGATTTTTTTCCCATGTAATCCATTTACCGTCTTCTGACACGGTGCGATTGGAAATTGAATACCAGGTGTCATAAACATCGTGACTCAATGGAATTTTCTGGGCATTCAGGGTGATTACCACCGTAATAAACAAAAAAATCATTAAATTTTTGAGTAGCATTCTATTCTTATTTTTAATTGACCTAAACATATAAAAGAATTTTCAACCTGCATAGTTAAAAAATTCAAATATGAATTATTTTGCAGTCTAAAATAAAATATATGGTCAAAACTGGTTTGCAGGTTTTTCTTGAGAAATTTCCGGCAGAATTTCGCGGGAAGAGAGCCGGAGTCTTATGTCATGCTCCAAGTATAGATAAAGATTTTGTGCACATAACAGACCTTCTTTACAATAGTGGCCAGTGCAAACTTACAGCAATTTTTGGTCCACAGCATGGTTTATTCGGTCAGACGCAGGATAATATGATAGAATGGGAAGGATATACTCACCCAGTTTATAAAATTCCTGTTTTCAGTTTGTACGGGAAGCTTCGCAAGCCAGACAAAAAAATGCTGGAAAGAATTGATTTTCTTATTGTCGACCTGCAGGATGTCGGTGCCAGGTTATATACTTATGCTTGGACAATGAAGCTTTGTATGGAAGCCTGCTCTGAAATGGGCATACCGGTTGTTGTGCTTGACAGACCCAATCCTGTTGCTGCTCTGGATTTTGATGGTCCTGTTCTAAAAGAAGAGTATTTCACCTTCGTCGGAGGTGCCTCAATACCTCTTTGCCACAGGATGACAATTGGAGAAATAGCATTATGGATAAAGGAGAAACATATTAAAAACTGCAAATTGCAGGTTATAAAAATGATAAACTGGAGAAGGTCGATGATGTACAATCAAACCGGGTTGCCATGGGTATTGCCATCTCCAAATATGCCAACCCTGAACACTGCCGTTGTTTACCCGGGTATGGTACTCTTCGAAGCTATGAATATATCTGAAGGAAGAGGCACAACAATACCTTTCGAACTGTTCGGTGCGCCATTTATTGATCCCTACAGGTTAATCAACCATCTTAGGGAGAAAAACATTCAGGGTTGCAAATTCCGAATTCACTGTTTCATACCAACTTTTAACAAATACTCAGGCATCTTTTGCAACGGACTTCAAATACATGTGACAGATATTAAAAAATTCAAACCTGTGGTCGCAGCGATGGAAATAATTGATTCCATTATCAGAACCAGTGAAGATGGTACAGTAAAATTCAATGATCCTCCTTATGAATATGAAGAAAAGCTAATACCCTTTGATATTCTGGCTGGTGATTCACTTATGAGGGAGACACTTGAAAAAGGTAAACCAACTTCCATGGAAACAGAACGGTGGCAGGCGGAAATAGAAGAATTTAAAAAAGACTTCAGAAATATAGCGCTGTACAGTGAATAAAAGCTCTGGTAAAACAATATTTATTCAAAAAGTCCCTCATCCCTTACCAGAAGCAATATAGCTGACTGAGGCACGACAATATATTTCTCCTTATTGAATTCAATCTCAATAGCCTGGCTTTGCATGTATACTGCCTGGTCTCCTACCCTGGCCTGAAGCGGGACATATTTTGGTTCGTTCGATTTGTTTTTCCATGGCTCATCGTTGTCAACAATAGTTGGAATAGGATAACCCGGCCCAACTTTCAAAACGTACCCCACCTGAACCTTCTCGTTTTCATTGACTCCTGGAGGAAGGTAAAGTCCGGTCTGCGTCTTGGATTGCGGTACCTTTGGCTTGATAAGAATTCTGTCGCCTACCACAATCAGTTTGTCTAGGTCTTTTTCGTCAAGATTAACACCCATAGCTATAAAAATAATGTGCAAAATTATCAAATTAAATTATCTGATAAAACAAATATGAGGTTTTGAGATTAAAAATTAATTTAGGGGGCTCGATAAATCAGAAATTCCAGCATTACAAAAGAAAACAAATAATAATTTTGGATACTGAATCCCGGAATTAATTCCGTCATTTTATTTAATCAGGTTTTACTTAAATAAAAATGATGAAAATAAATTTTGTCCTTGTAGAGCCAAAGGTACCTGAAAACATCGGGGCAAGTGCAAGAGCAATAAAGACCATGGGCTTTGATTCCCTGGTACTGGTAAATCCATGCGAATTTAAAGAAGGAAAATCGAGGTGGGTAGCGCACGGCTCAGCTGAAATACTTGAGAATGCCAAGGTTTACAATTCCCTCGCAGAAGCTTTGTCTGACTCTGATTTTGCCATAGCAACAAGTATCAGACGCCGTATGGTAAAAGTTGATATTGTGAATTCGCGAAACTTGTCTGAATTTCTGATTTCGAAATCAGGCTACATAAAAAATGTTTCGTTAGTATTCGGAAGGGAGGAATCTGGACTTACAAACGATGAAATTAAACTTTGTGATATAATTTCAGCCGTTCCAATGCAAATAAAATACCCTTCATTAAATCTGGCACAGGCTGTTATGATTTACGCATATGAACTTTCAAAACATATACAGGATTTCAAAACCATTGAAGATGAAACAGATAATGACTCATATAATGCCATGAAAAATAAAGTGAGGCAGTTACTTTACAAAATAGGACTTACCGAGGCCGACAATAGATTTGGAAGAATAATGGAAAGGGTTGCATTTCTGAAAGATGGAGATATAAATCTGGCACATACAATCTGTAATCTTATCGAGGAAAGACTTCAGGCTGTTTGTTAATGAATTCAAGTAACGATACATATTACACAATTGAATCTGTTTCTACCGGAATATTTAAAGACCGTGGCAGCAAGTTTCTTGCATTTGCCCATCCTGTATGCTCTGTTGATGATGCAAAGAAAATAATTGAGAATTATAAAAAAGAGTATCACGATGCGAGGCATCATTGCTATGCTTATATAATCGGACATGAAAATGCTGTTTGGCGATTCAATGATGACGGTGAACCTTCAGGAACTGCCGGCAAACCAATACTGTCGCAGATAAATTCAAGGAATCTTACAAATGTTCTGGTGGTAGTAGTCAGGTATTTCGGCGGAACATTACTGGGTACCGGGGGACTTATCAATGCATATAAAACAGCCTCAGCAGAAGCACTTAATAATGCAATTATTATTGAAAAGTATATAGAAAACCTTATAAGTGTTCGTTTTCCTTATTCAAGACTGAACACAGTGATGAAATTATTGAATGATGCAAAAGCAACCATCAAAAAACAGGAATTCGGGGAACAATGTGAAATAATAGCAAGTATAAGAAAATCAAAACATGGAATTGTCATCAAAAAACTGAGTGAATGTAGAGATATTGAGATTTTATTACCGAGTCAGAATGGTAATGAAATTTTTGAATAAATTATTAACAGTGCAATTATTAATGCCAAAACTTTGGTTAATTTTATAATAGCGTATTATTAATGCGTTATAAATTTTAACCTGATGAAAAACAAAAGCTTAGTTTCAATAGATGATCTATCTACAGATGAAATTCTAAGTATTCTTGATCTGGCAGAGGATTTTGAAAAAAAACCTGACAGAAGTCTTTTAACGGGGAAAGTTATTGCTACACTTTTCTTCGAACCATCTACCCGGACCCGTTTAAGTTTTGAGAGTGCTGTAAACAGGCTCGGAGGAAGGATAGTGGGTTTTGCTGATGCTGCAACTTCTTCTGTATCAAAAGGTGAAACACTTAAGGATACAATAAAAACTATCAGCAATTATTGTGATCTTATTGTAATGCGCCATCCTCTTGAAGGGAGTGCAAGATATGCAAGTGAAATATCTAAAGTTCCGGTAATTAATGCAGGCGATGGGGCAAACCAGCATCCTACTCAGACTCTTCTGGATCTTTATTCGATTAGAAAAACTCAGGGAACACTAGATAATCTGAATGTTTTCTTTGTCGGAGATCTAAAGTATGGTAGAACAGTTCATTCGCTGATGATGGCAATGGCGAGGTGGAAAACTACATTCAATTTTATTTCTCCGGAAGAACTGAAGATGCCTGAAGAATATAAGTTGTACCTCGAGAACATAGGATTAAAGTATTACGAGCATACTGATTTTACTGACATTATTTCAAAAGCCGACATTATATATATGACCAGGGTACAGCGGGAGCGTTTTTCAGATCCAATTGAATATGAAAAGGTTAAAAACGTTTACGTATTACATAATTCTATGCTGCAGAATACCAAGCCAAACCTCAAGATTCTCCATCCCCTGCCCCGTGTGAATGAAATACATCTTGATGTGGATGAAAATCCAAAGGCATACTACTTTGAACAGACACTGAATGGAGTATATGTAAGGCAGGCAATACTATGTTCAATTTTAGGTGTAATATAAATTATTCTTGTTATGAAAGAACCTAAACAACTCAGCGTAAGCGCAATACAGAATGGCACAGTGATTGACCATATTCCAGCAAAAAGCCTTTTTAAAGTAATCCAGATTCTTGGCCTCGATCACATTGATAATCAGATAACATTTGGTACAAACCTTGAAAGCAAAAAACTTGGTAAAAAAGCGATAATAAAGATTTCGGATAAATTTTTTGAAGATGAAGATATTAACCGTATTGCACTGGTTGCTCCACAGGCAAAACTGAATATTATTAAGGATTATGAGGTAGTTGAAAAGAAAGTCGTGGAAGTGCCCGACACAATAACAGGAATAGCTAAATGCATGAATCCCAAATGCATAACCAATCATGAAATGATTAAGACGAAATTTCGTGTTATTTCAAAGAAAAATGTAGCTTTAAAATGCATGTATTGTGAAAAGATTACTTCACAGGA
>ERZ795060.56-NODE-56-length-143178-cov-5.841207_pt1 | contig 143178 bp, 102 predicted proteins | sample MGYA00375144_ERZ795060 | MGnify/ENA primary metagenome ERZ795060 (study PRJEB30189, sample SAMN05720157) | activated sludge metagenome | isolation source: anaerobic digester from wastewater treatment plant | place: Japan | collected 2015-05-15 ...
TTACAAGCAGTAGAATATTCTTGACGATTTAATGTCTTTTTAATATCGTATGCTTTGGGTTTATACAAAACAGAACTATTTATAAATGCGGCAATTGGATTGAAAGGAAAGCAATAATGATTCATTCATCCATTATTAAATACCTTTGGGTTTTGCCGCTGCTTTTCGGCCTTATCGGCTGCACTCAGCCGGCACCGACTACAAATCCCGCTGCGGCTGTGGATCCTCGAAGTACGATAGGTTCAATTTCCGCCTATTATGCCAACGAATCTGTGGCGGTCCGGGGAATCGGTATTGTTGCGGGCCTTGCCGGAACTGGTTCTTCCGAATGTCCTCCCGGCATCCGTGAGGAACTGGAAAAATATATTTGGAAACAAATGCCCAATATAGCCGTTAATCCCCGCTTATTTATAGAAAGTCAGAATACAGCTGTCGTAGAAATCATCGGCGTTATTCCGCCTTATGCGACACGTCAGACGGCTTTTGATGTTATTGTGCGCCCTCTATCCAGCACCCAAACAACCTCGCTTAACGGCGGCTACCTTTATACTGCTGAATTAAAGGAGTTAAGCCGTCTGACAAATGTCGGACAATTTGCACAGTATTCCAAAACTTTGGCAGCGGCTGAAGGGCCAATTTTTACTAAACTGTCCCAAGATGCGTCAGACAGAAAATGGTATGTCCTCGGCGGCGGCCGTCCTGCTGAAGACGGTTTTGTCAAATTAATACTCAAAACCCCCGATTTTGTAGCCGCTAATGCGATTCGCAATCGAATCAACGAACGTTTCGGGCCCAAGACTGCCGTTCCCGTTTCAGCAGGAGAATGCAATCTGTTCTTTCCGGCCAAATATCTTGACCAAAAAGAGCGGTTTTTAAAAATGGTACAAACCCTCATCCTCGCAGACAATCCTGATATCCGAAATGACTATATGCAGACTCTTCTTGACCGGCTTGTCAGGGATTCTGATAAAGAATCTGCAGAAATCGCCCTTGAAGGCATCGGGAAACCAGTACTTGACAGTTTGGAGTCTTTGCTGGAGCATAATGATCCTGCTGTGCAGTTTTATGCCGCCCGATGCATGTTAAATATCGGCGACAGCCGCCCCCTGCCTGTCTTGAGAAAGATCATCCTCGAGCCGGCAAGCCCCTACCGGATAGCCGCTATTCGTGCCGTCGGGCAAAGTGCCAAACGCAGCGATGCCCGGCCTATTCTCTTGAATGCCTTACATGATAATGATATTCAGGTTCGCTTGGCGGCGTATGAAATGCTGGGACCAATGGACAGCCCCGAAATTTCCCGCACCTTAGTTGCCAAGGGATCTTTTGCCATCGACCGTGTTCTATGCTCCGGCCCGAAAATGATTTACGTTTACCAGCAATTGTCACCCCGCATTGTTCTGTTTGGTTCGCCGCTGCATTGTGAAAAAGATATATTTATCCAGTCGGATGATGAGATGGTAACCATTAATGCCCGCTCGGGCGACAAATATATCACTGTTTCCCGCAAACATCCCAGCCGGCCGAGAGTCGTTGGGCCGTTGTCTTGTTCGTATGAATTAAGCAGTTTAATTCAGACCTTGGGGGAGGTTCCGGATGTCAAGGGTACATCTGCACCCCGCCCGGGATTAAATATTCCATATGCAGATATTATCCGCATTTTACAGAAAATGTGCCGACAGGATGCCATTAAAGCGCAATTTATAGCTGGCCCAGAGCCGGAAAAGAATCCTCTTTTGCAGAATTTGCCGGTAATAGGCCGATAAAATAAGAAGCATTTTTCTACCTGTAAGCCAAAGGATTATATGAAACTTGAAAAAATTATTATAAACGGATTTAAGAGCTTTGCCGACAAAACTGAATTTTCAATCAGCCATCCCATCACTGCCATCGTAGGCCCCAACGGCTGCGGGAAGAGCAATGTCGTGGATGCACTGAAGTGGGTACTGGGCAACCAGAGTCCTAAAAGTCTCCGCAGCGGCCAGATGTCGGACGTCATCTTCAGCGGTTCCAGCAGCCGCAAGCCCAGCGGAATGGCTGAAGTAACGCTGCATTTTTCCGACGTTCACGGTCTTGAACTGGAACAGGATGAGCTTCAGATTTCTCGTCGTCTTTTCCGCAGCGGTGAAAGCGATTATTTGATTAACGGGAAATCCTGCCGTCTAAAAGATATCCGTGAACTGTTTATGGACACCGGCATCGGCGTCAGTGCGTATTCGATTATTGAACAAGGTCAGATTGACCAGCTTCTCAAGTCCTCAACGCAGGACCGGCGGATAATTTTTGAAGAAGCAGCCGGCATCAGCAAGTACAAAGCCCACAAAAAAGAGGCCTTGCGCAAGCTGGAGCGTACCGAGCAGAATCTGCTGCGTCTGGCTGATATTGTCAACGAAGTCCAAAAGCAGCTTCGCAGCATTAAGCTCCAGGCCGGCAAGGCCCGCAGTTATTTAGAATACAGCGAAAAGCTCAAGGAGCTGCGCGTCAATTATTCACTGGCAGAATATGACCGCATTGTTACCCAGCAGCGGGAGAAAAATACGGTACTGGCGGACTGGAAGGCGCAATTTGGCCAAACTGCCGCTGATTTAGCACGGTGCGATGCAGCTGTCAGCCAGCTAACACACGCCATCATGGAAACGGACTCGCAAATCAACCGTTGGGACGGCATTTTAATTTCTGCACGCAGCCGGATTGAGCAGCATCATGACCGCATTGGCTTTCTCAATAACCGTCTTCACGAGCTGCAGGACAGAAAGAAAAATGCTGCTGATCAGATTGCCAAACTCATGGAGCAGACTTGTCAGCTTGCCTCGCAGATAAAAGCCTGCCAGAAAATTCTTCAGGAAGTCGAGCAATTATCGGAAACAACTGCCAGCCGGCTGCATCAGGCCGAACAGGTTATCAGCACCATTACCGCCCAATGTGCAGAACTGGAAGCCCAGCTGGACGATGAAAAATCCGGAATCATCGACATCGTCCGCCGGACAGCCCAGCTGCATAACGAAATAGAAAGTTTAACCAGTTACCGCAGCACTCTTTCCGGCCGAAAGACGCGGCTTTCAGGAAAAGCGGAAGAAACACAGCACCAGCTTTCCCAATGGCTTACAGAAAAGGCGCAGCTTCAGGCCAAACTGGAGGACATACGCTCGATTCTTTCCGAGCTGCAGAGTACCTTAGAAGCAAAACGCAGCGAAATGGAAGCCATTGGAGACCAGCGGGGACGCCTGCTGGAGCAGCTGGCGGCGGATAAAGAGCAGCGAAGTGCGCTGGTCAGCGAATACAATGTGCTCAGCGACATGGAAGCGCGGCGTCAGGGATTGAACCGCACGCTGATTGAGCTGCTCAATTCCGAATCTGGCAAACGGCCCTATATTGAGGGGATTGTGGCGGATGTAATAAATGCCGAACCAATGTATGCACCGGCTGTAGAAGCTGCCCTCGAAGGCCTTACGGATGCCCTGCTGGTCAACAGTACCGGGGACTTTCTAAATGACCATTCGCTGCAGGAGAAACTGGACGGCCGCATACGGGTTATCTGCATGGACCGCATTCCGCCGTTTTGTGATGCATCCGATTTATCGCAGGAACAAGGTGTCCTTGGGCGAATGGTTGAATTTGTGCGCTATGAGGGGCGTTTTGGACCGCTGGTCTGGAATCTTCTGGGGCATATTGTTCTTGTTGAGTCTCTCGATGCGGCTGTGCGTCTGTGGCGGGAGTTCGGGGGGCGCTTTCGTTTTGTAACTCCGGCCGGACAGGTATTTTCCGGCGGCTGCATGCTGAACATCGGACCGCTGGGCAAAAAGACAGGCTTAATTTCGCGCAAAAGCCGTCTTGTCCAGCTTCAGGCCGAATTGGATGAACTCAGCTGCCGTATCCGCGATAAAGAGGCCGCCCTTGAAGAACAAGAGCATAAAAATGAGCATTTGTCCGGCCTTTGCCAAGAACTTCGCACAAGCATTTATGAAGCCAACACCGAACGGGTGGATGCAGAGGCACGCCTGCGGGTATTGGACGACAATATCTGCCGGGTCAAACAGGAACAGCCGGTTATTACTGGTGAAATTGAGCAGCTGGAAGAAGAGATACAGCAGTCGGTGCAGAGAGAGCATCTGTCCCGGCAGAAACTGGAGGAACTTGAGCAAATCAATCAGCAGCGAAGCGAGCATATCCGTCTGCTGACCAGCCGCGTTGAACAGCAGCGGCAGCTGCAGCGGCAGCACGATGCGGAACTAACCAACCTTAAAGTGCAGGCCGGACAGATTCAAGAGCAGCGCAAGGCTGTCAGCCAGCAGATCGCCTCGCTGCAAAGCCAGCTACACCACACGAGAATGGCCATTGAATCAGCCCGCACCGAAGCGCTGGCCTGTGAAGAGCAGACCGTCCAAACACAGCGGACTCTGTTGGCAGCCGAATCCCGTCTGTCCGATTTGTATCTTGAAAAAGAGCAGGCCGGCCGGCACAGCATCGAACTGCACCGGCAGCATCAGCAGCTGTCTGCACAGCAGGAGCAGAATCAGGAAGAACTGCGTGTGCATCAAGCCCGACAGAGCGAAATTGAACAGCAGATACATCAGCTCGAACTGGAATTGAGCCAGCTGGCTGTCAAAGAAGAGGATTTGACCCTGCGCGTCCGGGAAGAGCTGCAGATCGAACTGGCCGATGCTTATGAAAACTACCGGCAGGAGAATATCGACTGGGAACAGGTGCGTCAGCAGATCGCCGATTTGCGGAGCAAAATTGAGCGGCTGGGCAATGTCAATGTAGATGCGATAGACCAGCAGAAGGACCTTGAGGAACGCAGTCAGTTTTTAACCGCGCAGGTTGAAGACCTCCATCAAAGCAAACATCAGCTCGAAGATCTGATTGAGCGGATCAACAAAGAAAGCCGTGAAAAATTTGCTCTCACATTCGAGCAAATCCGTCAAAACTTTCAGCAGCTTTTCCGCAAGCTGTTCGGGGGCGGCAAAGCAGATATTCTGCTGGAAACCCCGGAGGATATTCTGGAAAGCGGCATCGAAATCATTGCCCGTCCGCCCGGCAAGGAAACCCGTACGATCAGTCTGCTCAGCGGGGGTGAAAAAACCATGACTGCAATTGCGTTGCTGTTTGCTGTTTTCCAGAGCAAGCCGTCCCCCTTCTGTGTGCTGGATGAAGTCGATGCCGCATTGGATGAGGCCAACAATGAACGGTTCAACCTGATTGTGCAGGAGTTCAAAAAACAGTCCCAGTTTATTATCATCACGCACTCCAAGCGCACCATGAGCATTGCAGACATTCTGTACGGAATCACAATGCAGACACAGGGCGTCAGCAAAAAAATCAGCGTAACGTTTGAGGAAGCGCAGAGAGATACCAAAGCAGCTGTGGCATAGGGCAACACGATGAATAAGCTGGATATCTATCGGCTCAAAAACGGAATGACGCTTCTTGGAGAACGGATAGAGCATGTGCATTCGGTTTCGTTTCACTTTCTGCTGCCGGCGGGGGCAGCACTACTTCCGGACGGATGCTGCGGGGCTGGCGAGGTAATCGCGGACTGGCTGTTTCGCGGTGCCGGCGATCGCTCCAGCCGCCAGCTGATTGATGCCTTAGACGGATTGGGCATTCACCACAGTACATCGGTATCAGCGTACCATCTGGCGCTGAGGGCCTCAATGGAAGCCGGCAATCTGAATAAAGCCCTGCCGTTGTTTGCGGATATCATTCTGCGGCCCCAATTAGCCCCTGACCAATTCGAGCCGGCGCGTCAGCTTGCGCTGGCGGAGCTGGCCGGTCTTGATGATGATCCCCGCCAAAAAACGCTTATTGTGCTTTACGAGCAGTTCTTTCCCGATCCCTTAGGCCGTCCGTCTGTAGGCAAGCATCAAGAGCTTGCTTGGCTGACAGCGGAAAAAACTGCAGCTGTAGTCCGGTCTATGTTTGATCCGGCGCGCGTTATATTCGGGATTTGCGGCAAATATGATTTTGATGCGGTTTGCAATCAAATGGAAAAACTGTTCGATTCCTGCACCGGCAAGGGTCTTGGAGAATCATCTTTGAAACAACGCGGAAAGCCGTACACCCATCTGCAAACTGACGGGGCGCAGGTTCATATCGGACTGATGACGCCGGCAGAACCTGCAACAAGCCGTTTCTTTTATGAGATAGCGGCAGCTGTTTCGGTTTTATCCGGCAGTATGAGCAGCCGTCTGTTTACCGAAGTCCGCGAAAAGCGAGGCCTTTGCTATGCCGTAGGGGCTAATTACAGAACGCTTCGCGATGCAGCCGGCATCTCCTGTTACGCCGGAACGACACCGGAGAAGGCGCAGGAAACCACAGATGTTATTTTGGAGCAGTTCCGCCGGCTTCGGGAAGGCATATCAGAGGATGAGCTGCTTCGGGCCAAAGTCGGGCTGAAGACCTCTCTGATTATGCAGACCGAATCGACCAGCGCCCGTGCTGCGGGAATCACTTCTGATTATTTTCTGCTGGGCCGCATTCGTCCGATAGAAGAAATACGTCAAAAAATCGAGGCCTTAAGCGCAGAAAACATTGTGGGGTATCTGCAGTCTCACCCCTTTGAGCATTTTACAGCTGTCAGCATCGGTCCTCGTTCAATATCCGTTTAAGGGAAACCGTCATTTATGGATTTCAAGCATCGACAGTTATCCAACGGCTTAACTCTCATCGGCGAGGTCAATCCGGCAGCCCGATCGGCTGCCGTTGGATTTTTCGTCCGCACAGGTGCCCGCGATGAAACAGCGCCGCTCAGCGGAGTATCTCATTTTCTCGAGCATATGCTGTTCAAAGGCACTGCCTCTCTGTCGGCTCTGGAAGTCAACGAGGCGTTTGACCGTCTGGGTGCAAAGTTTAACGCCTTCACCAGCGAAGAAAATACCGTCTATTATGCAGCCGTTCTGCCGGAATATCTTATACCCGCGGCAGAATTATGGATGGAATTGATGAGGCCGGCTCTTCGGGATGAGGATTTTGCCGTTGAAAAAAATGTGATTCTTGAAGAAATCGCCATGTATAAAGATCTCCCGCAGTTTGAGGTGATGGATCAGGGCCGCGCCCAGCATTTCGGCGAACATCCCTGCGGGAACAGTGTACTTGGAACCCAAGAGTCCATATCTGCCTTGACGGCCGACCAGATGCGGTCGTATTTTGCCCGGCGGTATGTCCCAAACAATATGGTCCTTGCCTGCTGCGGAAATTTTGATTTTGATGCACTATGCAAATTGGCTGAACAGAAATGCAGCTGCTGGAATGCCTCTGAAACATACCGCTGGCTGAGTGATTTCAGAGGGACATTTGAAAAAAAATGTCGGCCCAATCCGAATCTGGCACGTCAGCACATTTGCCTGCTCAGTCCCTCGGTCTCAATGCAGGATCCGCGCCGGTATGCGGCTTCCCTGCTGGGAATGATTTTGGGTGACGACAGCGGCTCCCGTTATTACTGGGCTTTAACAGAGCCGGCCCTTGCAGAAACAGCCGTAATGCAGTGTGAATCAATGGACGGCACAGGAGTGTTTTACAGTTATATCTGCTGTGATCCCAACAATACACAGCAGGTACTGAATTGCATTCAAGACATATACGCATCCGTCTATACACAAAAAATCTCTGAAACGGAGTTAAACGCCGCTAAAAACAAGGTTCTGAGTGCCTTAGCCCTTAAATGCGAGCAGCCGATGGGACGGCTGGTTTCCTTAGGATTCAACTGGATTTACAACAGCCGCTATTTGAGCGTCCGGCAGGATATCGAATCCGTTAAAGCAGTTACCATCCGCGATATTTATCAATTGATCGAGGAGTATAATCCCGGTCACTATACGCTGTTCTCCATTGGGCCTAAAGAGGTATAATTATCTCTCCAATTTATAAAAATCCCCAATCTCTTGATTTTTAAAGGTGATTATGTTAAAAGGGGTAAAATGTTAGATTGGATGGCTTGATGCGCAACGAAAAAAACGACATCTCGTTAGATGCGGATATCCTGCAGAGCAAAGCGGACATTCAAGCGGCTCTCCGTGCAGCCGGCAAGTCCGTTTTGAACGAGACGCCAGCCGTCCAAGGTGAAGCTTCTATATCTTCCCAAGACACTTTGTTGGGCATTGATTTAAGCAGTTTAGAGGACCAGCAAGAGGATTCTTCTGCTTCCAAAGATCCACAAATACCAGACATGTCCGCTCCAGCATCTACTGAAATGGCTTCCCCTTCGGATGAGCTCATACAAACCCTTGAGGACCTGGACAGAGAGAATAAGCAGCTGAAGGAGCAGATGCAGCAGCTTCACGAACAAAATGCCATTTTGAAAGGCGAAAATTTAAAGATAAAAGATGCAGAAGAACTTTACAAAAATGAAATACGGCAGCTGCGAAGTGAACTCAGCGCAGTTGAAATCGCACTTTCGCAGGAACAGAGCAAGAATCGCTCTCTTACAGCTAAAATAAGCGAGTTGGAGGGTCTAAACACCGCTCACGAGGAGCAGCATAAGAATCTGTCGGAACAGCTTGAACAAATCCGTCAGGAAAAATTGGCACTGGCTGAAGAAATGGACCGTCTTCGCGCAGAGCATTCTCTTTATCAGGAACGGACTGGGCGTGAAATCGCTGAATTAAATCTTCACAACGAACAGCTGGCCAGTGAACGAATGGCACTGAAAAAGGAATACGATCTGCTCCATCAGGATTATCAGGCCAGTCAAATGCAGGCCGACCGTGACAGCGACAAACTAATGGAGCAGATTGAGGAACTTCAACAGGCAAATGATAACTTACGACAAAGTCTTTCGCGGCTCCAGAAAGAAGCTTCTGCAGCGGACATCGTTTCACAGGAACTGGAGGAAAAAACCCAGAAGCTGGAAGCCCTCCAAATTCAGCTGGCACAGACCGAGCAGCAGCTTAATTCTGAGCGCCAGACAGCTTCTGCCTTGCGGGCGGAAATCAAGCGTCTTGAGGTCCAAATCCATGAGGATGCCGGATGCCGGCAAACACTGCAGGAAGAATTAACATCTCTGAAAAGCCAATTCGAACAGGAACGCCTCAGTCTTGTGCAGCAATATGAAATCCTCAGCAAGCAGCATCAGAAGCTTGAGCGCGACTATGGTCAGATGCGTCATGAATACGAGGCCTATCAGGCACAGGCCGAGACAGAATTATCTCAAATGACCGAACAGATGGCTGAAGTTCGCAAGGAGCAACAGCGTCAAGAAGAAACAATCCGGCGGCTTAATGCTGAATTGCTTGCCGCAGGCAAAGATTCAGACAAGCTTGCTGAAGCGAACACCAAATGCGACATGCTTCAATCGGAATTGGCGGATGCCCGCCGTCAGCTGGAGGAGGAACGACAATCCAAAGACCAGCTGCACCAGCAGGTCCAACACTACCGGACCGCTGCCCAAGAGGCGGCTCATTTCAACATGGCAATTCAAAAGGAGCTTGCGGAATTGAAGGAGCACAACGAACATCAGCAGCAGATGATAACCGGACAGCTCGAGCATGCCCTGCTGGAAAAACAGCGGATTCAAAATGGCTTCGAACTGCTTCGGAAAGAATATTCGGAATATAAAAAGCAGAGCTGTGCGGAAACAGACAACTTAAAGAAGCAGATTGAACATATCAAAGCTGATTACCAGAGCTTGAAGCATAACTATGAGAACATCCTGCCGGAAAATAATGACCTGCACAAACGCATTCAAGAATACCAGCGCCGTCAGGATGAGCTTATCGCGGAATTGGCCGCTGTTCATCAAGAGTTCAGCAATGCCAAAATCACATTCACAACCCAGATAGAAGCTCTTCAAAAACAGCAGCAGCAAGCCATCCTGCAGAATGAGCAGCTTCAAGAAACAGTATCAAGTCTGCAGGAGCAGCTAACGCAAGCACAGAAAAATGCAAACGTTTACCGCCGCAAAGCAGACCTTTTTGATACCGTCCAAGCCTTCTGGCAGCAAACCATAAACGAAGAGGAACCATCTGCCGTATCTGCGCCAAACGATAAAATAGAAATGTTACCTCAGCACTTGCCCTTTGAAAATCCTGAGCCTGAACAAGCTAAGCCGGTTTCACAGGAAACATCTGCAGCATTTGATGAGGCAGCACCAATCCCGGCATTCAATCTGGCTGAACAGATTATGGCGGAGCATCGCCGTTCTATTTCCGCACGCCGTCAGCGGATTGAACCATCTCAAAGTGTCCCGCGAAATGAGCCCATTCGTCATGTAGTTGAGCATTTTGTAGCCCATCCGTCCTATGCGGCACAAAACCAATCCGATGAGTTTTCAGCCGCTTTTTGGACAGATGGATCGCTCAGTGCCTTTCAACAGGAACTGTTGAAAGAAATAGTCCTGCGGGATATCGAGTCCAGACCTATCAGACAAAACACGCCAAAGGCATTCACGATGACCTCCTGAAACAGCAATGAACATCCATGTTGCGTATTTTCTTCCAGGATGGATAACAATTTCGGGCACCACAGATGTCCTATTGGCTGTTTTAATGGCTGCGGCGGGTATAGGCATATGGTGGTCTTGCCGATGCCGTCTCCGGCAGCGGAAAACAGCAGTAAATCAGCCGGCGGCTGTGCCCCTCAAATCCCCTTCCAGCCCCCCCGATATAGCGGCACTTTTGAACTCCATCCAGTCCATCAGCCGCCCACGACCCTGTATTCTTCTGGCCGCTGTTCATCATCGCGATTTGCCAGTCACGATACCTATACGCTTAGCGATTCAATTGGCTCAAAAAGGACCCTGCCTGCTGATTGATCTGGACACACGGCGAGATGCTGTTGCACGTGCATTCGACATCCATTCGGCAGAATTTTCTCCTCATCTGAAACTGTCCCCGATACAAACAGATATTGACAATCTGTGGATTTGGCCTGCACAGTATTTTGATTTGCTGCGGCAAATGAATCTGCGGTCATTATTAGAATACGCCGGCACCAAATATCAAACAATCCTGCTCTATGCCCCTACGCTGACCACCCTTCCTGACCGCAGGCAGATAGCTGCCTGCTCGCAATATGCCATTGTATTCAAGGGGGGGCACTCCAACCATTCGATATTGAACTCCCTGCTGCAAGCCTGCCGGTGCCGGATTCTCTGCGAGGCCTGACAGCTATGCTCTTGCGGCTTCCAGCAAGGAAGCAGCCGCCTCATCCATAATCCATGTAACTTTGTGCAGAACCGGCCACAAACCGTGTATTGGATAGCGCAAAGGCTGTGCTTCAGAAGTAAAAATGCAGCGAAGAATGTCTGCTTTGCTGCGGCCGGCAGCCAGCACCAAAATACGGCGGGCATTTTGAATAACCGGCATTGTCAGTGTAATCCGCCGATAATCATCCCGCTGTACTACCGATGCCAGAGCATTTGTCTCCAATAAATGATAGGCATCCGGAAAAACAGATCCAATGTGCCCATCGCTGCCGACACCCAGTACAATCAAATCAAACTGGGGCCACTGGTCAGGGGCAAGATGAAATGCCGAACGGATATTCTCTTCATATTCTGCAGCCGCAGCTGTGCTGTCCTGATGTTCACCCCGAATTCGATGAATATTCTCAGATGGGATATCAATCTTCTGCAGAAATGCTCTGCGGGCTTGTCCGAAATTGCTGGCTGGATTGTCCGGGTCTACACACCGCTCATCCACCCAGAACAAATGAATACGCTTCCAGCACAGTGCAGCATCAGGAAGTTTATCAAAAAAGCGAAGCGGGGTCTGTCCTCCGGACAAGGCTGCGTAAAAATTTCTGCCCTGCCTTATCGCTTCAGATGCCGCCTTGCAGAAAAAATCTAATGCCAATTCCGACAGCATTTCCAAATTAGCCGCTTTGATAAGATGCAGTTTAGCCAAGCAGGCCTTGGGGGAACTGAGAAAGGACCGCAGGATATCTGCAGCAGCAAGTGCGTCCAGACGCTTTTTCTTTTGCTGGCGCGTCCAATCAAACTCGGTAGCCAGCGACTTGGCTTCAAAACTGCTGAGCCGCTCATCCTGAAAATAAATCGGACATGCTGTCTGTTCAGCCAGCCGGCGTGCAAACTGGCGAACAGCAGAGGCACGAGGCCCTTCTGTGCTGTCCATATTAACCGGCAGCCCTATAACAATTGCTTCAATTTTCTCGTCTTTGAGAACTTTGCTGATTTGCTCAATCAATCGGCTGTCGGCAGAAACGTCAATAACTGAATGCGGTGTTATTACTGTTTCGGAGGCGTCACAGACAGCCAGCCCTGTCCGCTTTTGACCATGGTCAATTGCAAGATACCGCATAAGTCGATGCTCCCGCAGTTGTGCGTTCAGAGATATTTGCCGTCTTTGTGCTTCCGAACGTTTTCCAAAAGTTCTTTGATGCGCTCGTTTTGACTGATTGGACAGACAAGCGTGGCGTCTTTGCTGTGGGCAATAACCATATTTTCAAGCCCGATTGCCGCAATGAGATGATCTTTATCTTCGGTGATTATAATCATATTCCGGCAGTCCATCAGCTCGCTGTGTTCGGCCACAATAATATTGTCATTCTCATCCGATTCAATTACATCAGCCAGAGCTGTAAAAGAGCCCATATCCAGCCAGCGGCAGTCCAGAGAAATGCCGTACACCTGATCAGACTTTTCCATAACGGCATAGTCGATGCTGATTTTGGGCATTTTTGGAAACCACTCTGCCAGCGTCTGCTGCTGTTTGGCAGTTCCCCAATCCGCCTGAATATGGCGCAAGGGTTCGATGCAGGCAGGCAGATGCTGGGCCAACTGCTGCAGAATGGTACCGCACCGCCAGACAAACAATCCTGAGTTCCAGCGGTATTGGCCGCTTTCCAGATACTCTTGGGCAGTGTGCAGATCGGGTTTTTCCTTGAAGGCATTAATCCTGTAAACAGCTTTGCCCCCCTGCCTGCATACCTCATCCCCGAAATAAATGTAGCCCAATTGGGTACTCGGAAACGTCGGCTTAATACCGAATGTTATCAGGCCCTGCGGATTTTCGCGAACGAAGGCAAGGGCAGCACGCATCGCCGATTCAAAGGCCTCTGCCGGTTCGAGAATCTGGTCGGCCGTGACCACTGCCATGACGGCGCTGCTGTCGTACTTCTGCAGCACGGCTGACGCCAATCCGATGGCTGCCGCTGTATCCCGAACCGCCGGCTCTGCAATAACATTCTCTTCCGGCAGCTCATTGAGATTTTCGCGAATAAGGTCGGCATAATCGGCATTGGCCAAAACCAGAATATTCCGAAAATCAAAAACCGCTTTCAGCCGCTCAAAGCACTTGCGCAGCAGCGTTTGACCGTCCAGCAGCTTCAATATCTGCTTGGGCCGCCTCTGCCGGCTCAGCGGCCAAAGCCGCTTGCCTGTTCCGCCAGCCAAGATTACCGCATAATCCATCCTGTCCCACTCCCTTCAGTTGAATTGTTATACCAGATACGCTGTATCCACCTGTGCTACAGGTTTGATTTTTTCTGCAAGATCAGCATATTCAGCCTGTCCCATCAGGGCAAAAGTCGCCTCTTTGCCTAACTCCACTGCCGGCTGATTATAGGCATCAATGCCGAACAGCAGACCCGCAATCGAGGTTGTTACCTCATACAAGTAAATAAACTGCCCAATCGCATCCGCATCAATGCGGTCAAAAAGAATAGTCATGCAGGGCCGCTTGTCATAAAGCAAGGCATATTCTGTAGCCAGCTTTTCACTGTTGAGCAGTTTTGACATTTTCTGACCGGCCAGATAAGCCAGTTCAGGTGCAGCTGCCGGCTGGGGTCCGATTACAATGTCCGGCTGAAATTCGCTAACCTGCAGAAAAGTAAACAGCTTATCATTCGGTCCTTCGCGATAGAGCTGGACCTGACTGTGCTGGTCGGTTGTGCCCAATGCTTTGACTGGTGTGGGGCCGACAAACACCTTGCTGCCTTTCAAATCACAGGACTTGCCCAGACTTTCAGCCCATAATTGTCGGTACCAATCGGATAAATCCTTAAGGCCATAAGCATAAGGCATCATCACAGAAATCCGCTTGCCGCGATGATAATAATGCCAGTTTACAGCCGCATTAACCGCCGCCGGATTGGCAAAAAAGTCTTCTCGACTGACCTTTTCATCCATCGCCCGTGCGCCTTCCAGCAGCGCATCAATATCAATGCCGCAGACTGCCGCACTCAGAAGACCAACCGGACTGAGCACGCTGAACCGCCCGCCTACACCATCCGGTACAATCAGCGTACGGAGCTTATCCTCATCTGCGATTTTCCGCATTGTGCCGGAACGCGCATCTGTAGTTGCCACAACCTGACGGCGATACCCATCCGTCCCCAGTTTTTCTATCAGTATCTGACGGATAATTAGAAACTGGGCAGCGGTTTCCGCTGTTCGCCCCGATTTGCTGATAACATTGAAAACGGTCTTGTCCAGCTTGTCGGCAATCCAGTCCAGAAAACTTCCGAATTGTGCCGGATCTACATTGTCAAATACAAACAAACGCGGCCCTTTTCGCTGCTTTTCATCCAGATTATACATATACGGATTCAGCGCTGTCTGCAAAGCGATATTGCCCAGCGCTGAACCGCCAATGCCAAGTACAACAAAATTTTCGCAGCCGGGTTTTATATCCGCTGCAACATGTTTGACTTGACTGGGGTATTGCTTATGATACGGCAAATCCCGATATGGAATTGCCCCATTTTTCCGCTGCCGGTTGCATTCGGCAATTGCCGGCCGGGTTTTCTGTGCTAATTCATCAAACTGCTGCTTTGTTATCCCATGCTCGGGGCCAATAACATCTGCAGTTACATTCTTGTAATAGAGGGATAATTTTGTTTGCGACACAGCTAGCACTCCTGATTGGTCAATTTTCACACTTTTTAACGTCCTATTCGCTGCAACTTAGCATATTTTACCATCAGCGATTTGGTATTTCCAGAATTGAATTTCACAACAACAATGCTGTCTTGGCCCAAGTCTAAAAACTCCTTGACCCGTCCTATGCCGAATTTTGCATGTTCCACAAGTTCATTAACCTCAAAAGCATATGCGGAACGCTTTTTCTCTGCTGCAGGACAAGCAATCAGCTCGTCCTCCTGCCCGGCTGTTTCCCATCCGGCATCCAGCGATTCCCCCTTGAAGCCAATCTCATACAAGAACTGGGAGGGGGTATTGCGGACAAACTGCCCGCGCATTACTCGATGCCGGGCATAGGTAATAATGAGCTTTATTCGGGCACGTGTGATTCCCACAAAGAAAAGCCGGCGTTCTTCTTCTAAATCATCGATCCCTCCCCAGCTGCTGCGTTCATGGGGCAGAATGCCTTCTTCCAGCCCGATAATAAAAACGCAGTCAAACTCCAACCCTTTGGCCGCATGCAGCGTCATCAGCGATACCTTGCCCGAATCAGCATTGTACGCATCGACATCACTGTACAGGGCAATCATTTGGAGGTAATCGGTTAGACTGGGCTGCTCTGTCTGCTGTTCATATTCTGCAGCCGCATTAACCAGACCATTGATATTCTCAACCGCATCCGGATCGGATTTCAGCGCATCGGCCAATCCGCTTTCGACAAACACACAATCCATCAGCGGAGCGATTCCGCCTGACGCTTCCTGCTGAAAACGCCGGATCATCGCAGCAAATTCAATCAGCCGCATACGTGTCGGTCGGCTGATTGTATCAATCTGATCAGCCTTTTCTGCAGCTTCCAGCAGTGAAAGCCCGTGTCGTCTGGCGTAAATCCCTAAATTCTCAATGGAGGTTTTGCCTATCCCCCGCGGATGGGTAGCGATGGCTCGATTAAAAGCGACATCATCTGCCGGATTGACAATTAGCTTAAGATAACTAAGCAAATCCCGAATTTCCTTGCGGGCATAAAACTCAATACCCCGAACCATCTGATAAGGAAGCTGCCGGCTGACAAACGCTTCTTCAATAGCCCGGCTCATTGCATTTACCCGATAAAAAACAGCGATTTCATTCGGATCTGTCCCATTTCGAATCAGATTTTCAATTGTCTGGGCCACCCATACGGCCTCTTGAGCTTCATCATCGCAGGTCTGGATAACAACTTCATCCCCATCAGACCGGGTAGGTATTAGGACCTTCGATTTTCGCTTAGTATTATGTGCAATCAGTTTGTCTGCTGTTTTCAGAATATTGGGCGTCGAGCGGAAATTTTCTTCCAGTTTGACCACCGCCGCCTCCGGCCAATCTTTTTCGAAAGCCAGAATATTTTCAATATCGGCTCCCCGCCAGCGGTAAATCGATTGGTCCGGATCCCCTGTCACACAGATATTTCTATGGGCAAGGGCAATGCCTTTGGCAATTTGATACTGGGCGTGATTGGTATCCTGATATTCATCGACCAGCAGATAACGGAAACGCTCGCTCAGCTGGAGACGGATTTCGGGCCAGTCGCGCAGCAGCATGGCCGTTCGTATCAGCAAATCATCAAAGTCAAGGGCATTGTTCAGGGCGAGTATTCGCTGATATTGTCGATATATTTTTGCTGTATTCTTTTCAAAATAATCCCCCGCGCGGGCTTCAAATGTTTCTACATCCTCCAAGTCATTCTTAAGCCGGCTGATATAGTCGATCATTCGCGACGGAGTAAAATTAGCTGCATCAACAGAACATTCCTTTATGGCCTCTTTCATACAGCGCTGCTGATCTGGAACATCAAAAATGCTGAAGTTGGGCTTGATGCCGGCATATTCAGCATAGCGACGCAGAATCCAAACGCACAATGAATGAAATGTACTGATATGAGCTCCAGCAGCCGGAACAAACTGCTGAACACGCAGACGCATTTCTTCTGCGGCCTTGTTTGTAAATGTAATTGCACAAATATGGCGTCCTGCCACACCGGCCTCTATCAGGGCTGCAATCCGGCAGGTAATTACACGAGTTTTGCCGCTGCCCGGTCCGGCAAGAACCAACAGAGGTCCATTCTTGTGGTAAACTGCCTTTTTTTGTGCCTCTGTCAGGTTGACTATAGGAACTGCAGAAGTCAATTATGCCTCATCTTTAGAAAGTTCAATCTCTCTCTGTTTACCCGAAAGAATGAACATTAAAAAAGATTGGATTACAAAAGTCAACACAATCCCTGATTCCTATAAATACGGATTTTTCCGAAGAAAAAAACGTTTTTGAAAATGTTTAAAAATTTTTCATAAAAAAGCATAATTACCGTATTGACACCCGTATGTTATCCTGCTAAAATGCTTCTATGCATAGAAACGTTTATCCATGCTGTGGTTTTTGCTGGCGTTGGCCTGTCGTATAAATCGGCAGGCGCAGAAGATTTTTTGTATCTCTTATCGGTATTTATCAGCGACCTGCGGATTTTGGAGTAATCCCGCAGGTTTTTTTATATCGTCTATCAACAGAGGTCTTCTATGAATGATTATAAACGGCGTATCGAGCAAGCCCGGCCGGGACAGATCATCCCGATGGTGAGGGATATTGACATTACCTGTCCAGTCGAGTTTTTTGCCAAGCTGAGCAATTATGGGCGCAGCCGGCATTGCTGTCTTCTTGAATCGCGGGACTACCTCACTCAAGGAGATGCCGGCGAATTGACTTTTGGAACCGCAAATCCTGCTCTGTATCTAACTGGTACGGGCAGGTATTTTATGATTAAAGCCCTCACCGAGACAGGCAGCCGGATGCTTCAATACTTTTCTGCCAGACCGGAACTGTTTTCATTCTGCCAATCAATCCGCTTTGATTCTAATGTTATCGAAGGGCATCTCGCTGCCAATCAAGGTATTCTGGATGAAGAAATGCGTCTGAAAAGCGTCAACCAAATGGATATCATTCGGACTGTTGCGTTTGCTTTTGAATTAGCCAGCAAGCCCTTCCGCATCACCTGCGGTCTGATGGGAGCAATCAGTTATGACTTTATTGACCAATTTGAAAAACTGCCTACCAACCAGCGGGATATCCTGCATAATCCTGACTATGAGCTGTATTTTGCAGACAATATTTTTCTGATGGATCATAAAAACTCAAAGGGCTATGTCATTGTAAATGCGGTAATCACCGACGGTGACCGTGATTTAATTTACCAGCAGGCTCAGCAGTGTTTCGACCAATACTTCGACAAAATCAAAGAAGAACGTCCCATCGCCTTGTTTCACGCAGATACAACAACAGCTCCGTCTACCGATACGCAGCAGGAGGAGTACGAAGCAATGGTCAAAACTGCCCAGAAACATATTCTTGACGGAGATATTTTTCAGGTTGTTTTGAGCCGTACAATCACTGAGCCGTGTCCAGCTGAGCCGCTGGATGTCTACCGGAAGCTTCGAACTGTCAATCCTTCCCCGTATATGTTTTATCTGAACACCGAGAATACCATTCTGATGGGAGCCAGCCCTGAACTGAACTTGCGGGTCAGCGGGACACGGGAACGGATTGTTGAAATCCGTCCTATTGCAGGCACAAAACCCCGGGGCCGTAAAGACGGCAAAATCGATCCTGATACTGATGTACGGTATGAAGCGGAATTAAAGCTGGACCGCAAAGAGCTGGCCGAACATATTATGCTGGTTGATTTGGCGCGGAATGACATTGCCCGCGTTGCCGAGCCAGGCAGCCGTATCGTTAATGAAATGCTGATCGTCGAGCGGTATGAATCTGTGATGCATCTTGTCAGCAACGTGCGGGGACGCCTGCGAAACGGCTTGGACGCCTTGAGTGCCTATTTGGCCACAATGAATATGGGCACGCTGACCGGTGCGCCCAAAATTGAAGCAATGAAAATCATCCGCATGCTTGAAAAAACCAAACGCGGCTACTACGGCGGCGCTGTAATGTATCTGACTGTCGACGGCCAATTTGACAGCTGCATCACCATCCGCAGCATGCAGATTCGCAACCATCAGGCCTATGTACGGGCCGGCGCGGGTATTGTACATGACAGTATTCCCAGAACCGAATTTGAAGAAACAGAACACAAGGCACAGTCATGCCTGAAAGCTATCCGCATGGCCTGTGAAGATGCCGATAAGGGATGAGACAATGAAAACCAATGTTTTGTTTATTGATAATTTTGATTCGTTTACCTATAACCTTGTAGATGAGTTTGCCAAGCGCCAATGTTCTGCAAAAGTCTATCGTGCTGATGTTCCGCTGGAAGCGCTCGATACAGCATACCAGCAGTTCCATCCGGACTTATTGGTTATTTCCCCCGGTCCCGGCAATCCCGACACAGCCGGCGTGACGCTGAAGGCAATTGATTTTTTTAAGGACAAACTGCCGATTTTCGGCGTTTGTCTCGGCCATCAGGCAATCATTCAGTACTTCGGGGGTGTTATTGAGCATGCTCCCGAAGTGATGCACGGCAAGCCGTCCCGAATTACCCACACCGGAAAAGGCATTTTCGAGGGGCTTGAGAATCCCCTCCAGGCAGGCCGGTATCACAGTTTATACGCTTTTGCCCTGCCTGAATGTCTGGAAAAGACCGCTGAATACGGCAGCATTATCATGGGTATTGAGCACAAAGAGCTTCCAATCTATGGTGTGCAGTTCCATCCAGAAAGCGTTTTAACGCCTACAGGCGGAAAAATTATTGAAAATATGCTCAACATTGCCCACAATCTCAAAACCGATCGGCAGACCAGCCAAAGGAGGTCTTAATGGCAAAAATAACAAAATATCTAAATATTATTTTTGAAGGAAAAGACTTAACATTTGAACAGGCAAAAGAACTGCTGGACACAATCTTTGAAGGGGATGTGGCGGATGTTCAGATTGCGGCCTTTTTGGCGGCGATGCGGATAAAAAAGGCAACCGTTTCAGAAATTGCCGGGCTGGCTGTTTCACTCCGCCAACACGCAGTACCTGTTCAGGTCAGCGTCAAACCGTTGGTCGATACCTGCGGCACTGGCGGTTCTTCGGTTAAAACATTTAATATCTCTACTACGGCTGCTTTGGTTGCTGCCGGTGCGGGCGTTTATATCGCCAAACACGGCAACCGCGGCATCACCAGCCTGTGCGGCTCGGCTGATGTTCTGGCAGCTTTGGGAGTGAATATCTCACCCGGGCCGCAGCGCGTTGCTGAATGTATCGAAAAGGCCCATATCGGCTTTATGTTCGCACCCAATTTTCATCCGGCAATGAAATTTGTGCAGCCAATCCGGAAAAGTCTGGACTTTCATACGGCCTTTAATATCCTTGGACCGCTGGCAAATCCCGCCGGGGCTCAAGCCCAAGTGCTGGGTATTTCAGATGAGTCCCTGATGACGCGTATGATTGAAGTTCTTAAAATTTTAGGATTAGAAAGGGCTATGGTTGTTCACAGCGGCGGCTTGGATGAAATCAGCACAATGGGACCCACTAAAATAATGCATCTGGAAAACGGGCAAATCCGTTCCAGTACGATTGACCCGACTGAATACGGTTTCCGACTGGCAAATTTGGATGACCTTGCCGGAGGGGATGCTGCTGTCAATGCTCGAATTGTTCGCGACCTGCTGACCTGCCGTGAAACGGGACCTAAAAAAGATATTGTGCTGCTGAATGCCGCTGCTGCCATTTGGGCTGCGGGTCTTGCAAAAGATCTTGTGGAAGGCATTGAAATGGCTGACTCTTCCATTTCATCCGGCAATGCCTTACAATGTCTTGAAAAACTAATTGAAATCAGCAACCAGCCGATGGAGCAGCAACAGCAATGATCAGCATAAAAGTTAAGATCTGCGGCATTACCAATCTGGATGATGCCGTAGCAGCTATGGAAATGGGAGCAGATATTCTCGGATTCAATTTTTACCCACGAAGCCCCCGCTATATTGAGCCTCGGCGAGCAGAAGCCATCATTCGCAAGCTGCCGGCTTTTGTAGACACAGCCGGTGTATTCGTAAATGTCCCGGCACGTGACATTCGGCATCTGACAAATTCGGGTTTATTCAATTGGATTCAGTTCCATGGCGACGAAACACCGGAGTTTTGCCGCCAGTTTAACAGCTGGAATATCCAAACAATTAAGGCCGTCCGAGTACGGACTGTCGACGATATACAAAGTTCCTTGTCTTATCCGACCTATGCCCTGCTGTTTGATGCCTTTGATCAGGCACACTATGGCGGAACAGGCAAAACTTTTGACTGGTCCTTAATCCGGGATTGTCCACGAAGGGTTTTTTTGGCCGGCGGCATTCATCCCGATAATGTCGTCAAGGCCTTAAAAATGGACGTGTACGGCATTGATGTATGCAGCAGCATTGAGAAAGAACCGGGCAAAAAAGATATTGAAAAAATGAAACAGCTTTTTGCGGCGATTTACAACTATACGGGACAAAAGGTGCGATTATGATACAACGCGGACGCTACGGCCGTTTCGGCGGCTTTTATGTACCCCAAGTGCTGATTCCAGCATTGGAAGATATCGAAGCAGGTTTTTTGCAATTTCGCGACAATCCTCAATTTATATCTGAACTGGATGACCTGTACCGGAACTATGCAGGACGGCCAACTCCCCTTTATCATGCAAAACGGTTTAGTGAGTATGTCGGCTTTCAGGTTTACATCAAACGAGAAGATTTGCTTCACGGCGGGGCTCACAAGGTAAATAATGCTCTTGGACAGGGACTTTTAGCACGGTATATGGGCAAAAAGAAACTCATCGCCGAAACCGGAGCCGGTCAGCACGGGCTGGCTACAGCTATGATCGGCGCCTTGTTCGGCATGGAAACCAAAATCTTTATGGGCTCGGTCGATGTAGCCCGCCAAAATGTCAATGTTCACAAGATGAAACTATGCGGTGCCGAAGTCATCTCTGTTTCAGGAGGCACTTGCACGCTGAAGGATGCCATTAACGATGCTCTGCGATACTGGACATCTCATGTAGAAGATACATTTTACCTTTTCGGCACAGCAGGCGGGCCACACCCGTTTCCGATGATTGTACGCCACTTTCAGTCGCCTATTGGTGCAGAAGCCCGCAAACAATGCCTCGACCAACTAGGTAAACTTCCGGATATGGTTGTCGCCTGTGTTGGGGGCGGCTCGAATGCGATCGGTATCTTTTCCGGCTTTTTAAATGACGCCTCTGTCAAACTGGTGGGGGTTGAAGGCGGCGGCAAGGGACTGCATACCCATCAACACTGCGCTACGCTGACGGCCGGAAGCATCGGCATACTGCATGGGGCACAAACCTATGTACTGCAGGATGAAAATGGTCAGATTCTTGAAACCGAATCCATCTCTGCCGGCCTTGACTATCCCGGAGTCGGGCCGGAACATTCGTATCTCAAAGAAACCGGCAGAGCTTTATATACGGCGGTTACCGATGTGGAAGTTTTGGATGTTTTCGAGATGTTTACCCGATTTGAGGGCATCATCCCGGCCCTTGAAAGCTCCCATGCCTTGGCTTATTTAATCAATCAGAAAGGTAAACTGCCAAAGGATACAGCCGTGCTGGTCAATCTTTCCGGCCGCGGCGACAAAGACATCTCAATTGTTGAACAGCACCGACCGATGATATGAGGACTTCTATGGGTATTTATCAAAAACTTTTCAGCACACTCAACCGTCCTGCGTTGATACCCTTTTTTGTGATTGGAGACCCCGAGGAGCAGCTTTCTCTCGAACTGGTTAAAACCGCTATTGACGCCGGAGCCGATGTTCTGGAGCTGGGTATCCCTTTTTCCGATCCTGTAGCCGACGGTCCAACCATCCAGAAGGCCGACATCCGAGCAATGCAGGCGGGTATGACGCCGGCAAAGGCACTTAACTTCATCAAAAAGGTTACGGACTATAAACCTTTGCCGGTAGGTTTGCTGGTGTATTACAACCTGATTTTCCAATATGGCATTGAGGCATTTTTTGCTGATTTCAAGGCCGCCGGCGGAACCAGCGTTCTGGTGGCAGATTTAAGCATTGACGATGCCGATGAAATAGTTCCAGCCGCAACAGCAGCCGGCTTGGAAACAGTTTTTATGGCCACACCCAATACCACAGATAAACGCATCCGCAAAATCAGCGAGAAAACAACCGGTTTTATCTACGCCGTTTCCCTGATGGGAACCACAGGTGAAAGAAGTGTTCTTTCGGAAAAGATTAAACCCCTCACAGAGCGGCTTAAATCCCTCAGCGATAAACCCGTTTGCGTAGGTTTTGGCATCAGCAGCCCGCAACATGCCCGTCAGGTTGCCGCCGCCGGCGCGGATGGTGTGATTATCGGCAGCCGAATCATCAACATTATCGAAGAAAACCTAAAGAATCCGGCCGCAATGAAATCCCAAATAAAATCCTTCATCGAATCTATAAAAAATGCTCTCAGCTGATACCGCTGCCCGCAGACAGTCTGGCCGTTTAAAACTGAACCCTTTGGGGCTTTCCTTATTTGAATAATCCCAACCGGCGGCTGCCCATTACTCGACAGCGGGAATCTGCTTATCTGCCTTGCGGAAGGATTCGAGCGGCTGCGGTTCGGCTACTTTACGATAGCCGATTGCTTTGATTACTTCCAGTACCTCTGTCCAAGTTGGAAAAGGCCTCTGATTAGCCCGTTTATACTGATCGATAGCCATTAGGAATTCAAACTGTTCCGGCGTCATCTGCCCTTCCTCGGCAGCCCGTCGTTCGGGGGTGCGGCGATGACCGGGGCCGCGCCGGCGGTCAAAGCCGCTGCGCCGATCCACGAGATTTCTCCGCCGTTCTGTGAATTCCCGTCTTTCTTCAAAACTCTGCTCGATATCTTGAGACTGTCTTTGTTCTGCCTGTATGTTCATTATATTCTCTCTTGACATTTTATAAAAAGCTGCTGATTATCTTAATCCAGCTGGTCTTCATCTTCCTCTGAAGACCAATCCCGATATTCTTCTTTATACGGTTCATCAAAAGCCATCCCGAAGAAATCCTCCCCGGCAGCCTGCTGACAAATCAGCGAATGGGCCTCATCCAGATAGTCTTCTGGAACCAGTATGGCTATATCCGAAAAGCCGCTCTGGGCCATCTCGGTCTGCCGCCTGATAACAGCCGGAATCTGATTCTTTTCAAGAAGCTGCTGATACTGGCGGGCAAGTTCCATATCTTCGGCAAACGCAACGGTTACAACAGATACCGCGGCGGCTGCAGATTTGCCTTGTTCTTTTCGTTCTTTTCGCTGCATTATTTTAATCTCCAATTCGCTGCCCAACACTTAACTGCACATAAGCGGCAATGACATCGGCTATTTTGTGGGATCGATTAACAAAAAAGGATTTGAAAATGGCATAGAATGCATCCTTAGGCCGTTTTGAGAGGTCAGATTTTACCGATTTTTCGGTTTATACGCCCTATGCATGCAAAATTTTGCAGTTTTTCGAGATTTTTTTATTGCAAAGGGGCTGTATTCTTTTCAAAATAAGCATCTAAATGCCGTTCTGGCCATTTCGAGGCCGATTTTATTGGAACTATTAACTTTTTACATGGAGGTGCCACATGGCAAAGAAAAAAGCAGCAAAGAAACCGGCAGCAAAGAAAAGCGGCAAAGAAGTCCTGATCGTAGCCAGCAAAGTAAAGGCATACGTCAAGAGCAAAGGGATGATGAGTTCCTCCGAATCCATCGGCGCTCTGAATGACTGTGTTTATGCCATACTCGATGCGGCTGTCAAACGGACACAGGCAAATCGCCGCAGCACACTCAAGCCGCAGGATCTATAAGCCCTGTTTGCTGGAAACAATTCCTCAAAGACCGCTTTCATTCTATGGAAGCGGTCTTTTTTTCTCCTCATTTCCAAACAAGAATACGACAAAACAATTCGCCTTTTTTCCTGTATTTTTTGTTATTTGCTTGAATTTTTAACATATTTTAGGAAAAATTTTGATAGACGCCGCGCCTTCTTGTATTTATAATTTTAGCAAATCGTTTCTTTGAAGAAGAAAGAAGGGCGTACAAATACGCAGGAAAAATGGACTTTGACTGTTCAGTTTATTGGAAAGCCGAGGGGAGACTATGAGAGTCTTTATGATCGGTTGGGAATTCCCCCCTTATATAAGCGGTGGTTTAGGGACCGCCTGCTACGGGCTGACCAAGGCGATGAATGACTTGGGGATAGAAGTTATTTTCGTCCTGCCCAAGCCCATTGATGTCAGCCCTGCCACCCATGTCAAGGTGCTTAGTCCGCTGCAGTGCAGTTCCGCCTCTGCAGGAGGGAAGACAACCATCCAAGAATGGGAAAAAGAGTTTCCTAATGTTTCATTCCGTACCATACCCTCACCGCTGGAACCTTATGCAACACCGCAGTACTACCAGCAGAAAATCGAGGGTATAATTCGACAGAGGACAGCCCAGGCAATTCGGGAAAAAGGTGTAGAACCTGCTGTTGAACAGTGGCTCAGCAAAGCCGAAGAATATATTCAAGTCCCTTACGACCAGTATGGGGGGGATATGTATTCGGAAGTCCACCGGTATGCGGCTTTTGCTGTTCGGCTGGCGATGCAGGAAACATTTGATATTATCCATGCTCATGACTGGATGACTTATCCGGCTGGAATTGCGGTAGCTGCTGTAACGGGCAAACCGCTGGTCGTTCACGTCCATTCAACTGAGTTTGACCGAAGCGGTGAACATGTCAATCAAATGATTTATGATATCGAACGCCGGGGAATGCATGCGGCCTCCAAGATAATCGCCGTCAGCTATCTGACACGCAACATTATTATCAGCCGTTACGGCATTCTGGGAGAAAAAGTAGAAGTCGTTTACAATGGGGTCGAGCAGAACGGCGATAACCGGCAGGGTTTTGCCAAAGTCGGCATCAGCAGCAATGAAAAGATCGTTTTGTTTCTGGGCCGCATCACAATGCAGAAAGGTCCGGAATATTTTCTTATGGCCGCCCGCAAGGTGCTTGAGGAAATAGAAAATGTGAAGTTTGTAATGGCCGGTTCAGGCGATATGATGCATCGGATTATCGAAATGGCTGCCCAGATGGGGATCGGGCACAAAGTTCTGTTTACTGGTTTTCTGCGCGGCCATGATGTGGAAAAGGTCTACCAGATGGCGGATTTATATGTTATGCCGTCGGTTTCAGAACCGTTCGGCATTGCCCCTCTGGAAGCCCTCAACCATGATGTGCCGGTGCTCATCAGCAAACAGAGCGGCGTGTCGGAAGTCCTGACTCATGTGCTGAAAGTGGATTTCTGGGATATTAACGAAATGGCCAATAAAATCATCGCCGTTCTGAAATACCCCCCCCTTCAGCTGACGCTGCGTGAACATGGGAATTTTGAAGTGCGTCGTCTGCGGTGGTCGGGAGCGGCGGAAAAATGCCGGAAAATCTATGAGGGAATGCTTCAGCCGGTATGAGCCGGCAGGAAGAATACGGCAACATAAGCATACGGGATTGAGGACAAGCGATGGCTTCAGTGTGTTTTTATTTTCAGGTTCATCAACCGTTTCGCTTGAGACATTATACAGTTTTTGACCATTCCCCCCGTTATTTTGACGAATTCAAGAACGCTTCTATCTGCCGAAAGGTTGCCAACAAGTGCTACCTTCCCGCCAACCGGTTGATGCTGGATATTATCCGCCGTCTTGAAGGCCGTTTTAAAATCGCCTTCAGTTTGACGGGGGTCATTATAGAGCAGTTTAAAAAATACTGTCCCGAGGTGATGAGCACGTTTGATGCTTTGGCGGAAACCGGCTGTGTGGAGTTTTTGGGGGAGACCTATTACCACAGTTTAAGCTTTCTGTATTCCTATGATGAGTTCATCGAGCAAATCAATATGCACACCGATCTGATGCGTCAGCTTTATGGACAGACGCCGCGCGTGTTTCGCAATACCGAGCTGATTTACAGCAATGCATTGGCAGAAACCATCGAAAAAATGGGGCAGTTTGATGCGGTTATTACGGAAGGCGCCGACCACATTCTCGGCGGCCGCAGCAGCAATTTTGTTTACCGCCCCCCCAACTGCAGCCGCATCAAGCTGCTGCTGAAGAATTATTCGCTCAGCGATGACATTGCCTTTCGCTTTGGCAATCGCAACTGGTGCGAGTATCCGCTGACAGCCGAAAAATTTGCATCTTGGATTAACCGCATCAATGGCAACGGACAATGTGTAAATTTGTTTATGGATTATGAAACGTTCGGAGAACATCAATGGGAAGACACGGGCATTTTTTCGTTTATGTCTCATCTTCCCGAGGAAGTTCTTAAGCACCCGGACAACAATTTTATGACGCCCAGCGAGCTGGCAGATACTTACGACGCCGCAGGCGTTGTTGATGTGCCGCACATTATCAGCTGGGCCGATATAGAGCGGGATTTGTCTGCATGGCTTGGAAATGCGATGCAGTCCAATGCCCTTCACGAGATTTATAAAATTGAAAAACTTATCAAGCAGACGCACAATGAGGAGCTGATTGCCGACTGGCGGCGGCTCCAGACCTCCGACCATTTCTATTATATGTGCACCAAATATTTTTCCGATGGGGATGTACACAAATACTTCAATCCCTATGAATCACCTTACGATTCCTATATCAATTTTATGAATGTGCTGACCAATCTTCGGGAACGGTGCAATCAGTCTTTTTTGGCATCCAAAAAACAGCCTCTCGGCAAAATTTCTTAATCCGGGATGGTTCGAACGGGAAATATGCTGATGCATAAGCGAACTGCAGAAACAGTGAAGGTTTCAGTGTCCATTCAGGACAAGCCGGCAGATCTTCTGCTGAGCAAGGAATGGCTGCTGACCAACAGCCGGGGGGGATTTGCCTCCAGCACCCTGATCGGCTGCAATACACGCCGCTATCACGGACTGCTGATTGGAACACTGACTCCCCCTGCCAGCCGGATTGCCGCTCTGTCAAACTGTCTGGAAGTGCTGACCTGGAAAGACCGCAGTATTTCCCTGAGCAGTTTTGAATTCGACCATGTGATACACCCAAAGGGCTTATGCCACATGCTGGAATTCCGTCAGGATACCGGCATACATTTTGAATATGCGACCGGACCCGCTGCTGTTGTCAAATCGGTTTACCTTGCTCCCGATGCGGATATTGCTGCGATTGTATATGATTTTTCGGATGTGCGGGAACGATTTGTCTTTACAGTCCGCCCCTTTGCGGCACTGCGGGATTTTCATGCGCTTCAGCATGCACAGGCTGCTCTGCTGGCTGTGGGCGACGGCAACCGACTTTGCATACGCTGCGATCGGCCGGAGATGGGGCAGCTGGTGCTCCGCTGCGACAGCATGCGATTTGAGCAGAGTCCCCAGTGGTGGTACCGTTTCTTCTATCGTATCGAACAGCAGCGGGGGCAAGACTGCTTTGAAGACCTTTGGTCCCCGGGTCAATATGCATGTTCTATTGACGAACCCTGCCGTATTATTTTGTGGGCCGGTTTGTTTACCGACATTGAAACATCGCAGATGCTGGATGATATCGAACTGGAAACTGTTATTGATGCTTTGGAACTGAAAGAAAAAGAACTTCTGGAACAGTGCAGCACCAGCGATCCGGTGTGTCAGCAGCTTTGTCGGGCGGCAGATCAGTTTATTATCGAACGGCACATTGAGGATGCCCCGGCACCTTCGATTCTGGCCGGCTATCCTTGGTTTTTGGACTGGGGTCGCGATACATTTATTGCTTTGGAAGGCCTGTGTCTCTGTACCGGCCGTCCAAAGATTGCATGGGGCGTGCTTAAAACCTTTGCCAAAGCGGTCAGCCAAGGAATGATTCCCAACCGCTTTGATGATTACGGCGGCCAGCCGCATTACAACAGTATTGATGCGTCATTATGGTTCGTGCATGCGGCATTTCGGTATCTTCGTTACACAAAAGACAACCAGAATTTCAGCCATAAGCTCCTTCCAGCTGTCAAATGGATTATGGATTCTTACCGCAAGGGAACCCGCTTCGGGATTCACGCTGATACGGATATGCTCATCACCGGCGGCGATGTCAACACCCAGCTGACCTGGATGGACGCTAAATATGACGGCATTGCCTTTACCCCCCGCTATGGAAAAGCCGTCGAAATAAACGCCCTGTGGTACAGCAATTTATGCTGTCTGGCAGATTATTACCGCTCTCAAAACGAGCAGGAAGCCCGTTTTTACTGGACTCTTGCGGAACAGGTTCGGCACAGTTTTCAGGAACAGTTCTGGAACAGCCCGCTGGGGTATCTTAATGATTGCATCCTCCAGCCGGGCAAGGCGGATACCAGCCTGCGGCCAAATCAGATTTTTGCCGTGTCTTTGCCTTACAGCCCGCTGACAGCTGTGCATCAGGCAGCAGTTGTTGCGGTTGTAGAAAAGGAATTGTTGACGCCTTTTGGACTTCGCACGCTCAATCCTGCTGACCCCCGCTACAAAGGACGCTATACGGGGCCGATGAGTCAGCGGGATGCGGCCTATCATCAGGGGACTGTTTGGGCTTTTTTGATGGGGCCGTTTATCGAGGCTTACTTGAAGGTACACGGTTTTGATCCCACCGCCAAGCGCCGCTGCCGCGGATTTCTCTCCCGATTGCTGGTGCATATCAACGAGGATGCCTGCATCGGCAGCATATCTGAAATTTTTGACGGGGATCCGCCGCATTACCCGCGCGGGGCTTTTGCACAGGCATGGTCTGTTGCCGAGGTCCTGCGCGCATGGCAACTGGCACAAGACATATAAACCAGCAGCCTATTAATAAGCTGTGTCGAACGAGCTGCAAATTGGTCTATGGTGTATTTTAAGACCGATATTCAAACTACGCTTCTTGTTTGATATTTGAATTGTCCTTTTTGCCGGCATGCTGACGGTATTTTCGATCCATCAGAAAAATTACTTTTTTGAAGATCTCTGCCGGCAGTTTTTCCCGCAGCAGTTTACGGGCTTCAATCATACTGGTGCGCTGTGTCAAATGGGTAATCAGTATAACCTGATTATTCATTCTCTCCAGCAGCGGTCCGAACTCATCAATATGCATATGCCGGCCGGCATCAGCCCGCTGGGTATGCTCATCTGCAAAAAAAGTGCATTCGGCTATCAGTATCCGGCTGTTGGAAACATAATCCAGCTGCGAAAAATCAACATAGGAAGTATCCCCCAGATAGCTGACGATCGGCACTTCGACAGGGTTATCAATAACAACACCCTGCTTTTTCAGCTCTACCAGCTGAGGTCCGGTGAGATGATGGTATTCCGGCTTAAGCTTCTTGCGTGTTTCGATAACTGAAAATCCGACGGCCTGACGCGTGTGTTTTGTTGGAAAAACGCGGGCCACCAGATTAGGCTTCAGGCGGTACTCATCTCCCGGCTGAACCGGCACCAGATTGGCAGGTATACGCGTCCCATCCAGCCGCCCCCATGCATCAAGAATCTGGCGAATCGATTCAATGGTATTGGGGGGCGTCAGAACAGTTCCTTCCGGCAGGCCGCAGAATTTTCGGTGAGACAGATAGTAGGCAATACCGGCAGCATGATCCATATGACCATGCGTTAAGAGGACGTGGTTAATTGAGATCAATTGTCCGGGGGCCTTGCCGATGTCAAAGCAGACATCCAGCTGCGGCATACCTACTACGGTCTCCTCGCCGGCAACCGAATAGCCGATGATCTCTAAATCATCAATTTTTAACTTTGCTAAATGATGACTGGCCATTGTGAATCCCAACATCCAAAACAGCATAGTAGAAAAATAGAGTCCAGCTGTCAACTTCTTTTTGACTGCTTGTTCGGAATCAATACTGTTGTTATGATAAAGATATGCCTGACAAACGCAGCCATCGAGGTCCGCATCCGGACGATGCGGCTCTGTTTACAGATCAAAGCCAATTCATCCTTGCTAAGGCGACAGCGGATATGAGCTGGCTTCTCAGCCGGGGATATGCTGAAAAATCATCGCTTAAGCTGATTGGCGACCGGTACAATCTTAAACAGCGCCAGAGAATCGCAGTCATGCGGTCAGCCTGTTCGGATGCTCAGCTTCACAGACGCAGGGCAACAGAATTTAAACAAGAGAAAATCAAGGGACAACCGTTGATTCTGGATGGATATAATCTGCTAATTACAATTGAAGCTGCATTAGGGGGCGGTATTCTGCTTATAGGACGCGACGGCTGCATTCGCGATTTGGCAAGCATACATGGAACTTACCGCAAGGTCGAGGAGACTCTCCCGGCTATTGGTATTATTGCTGACACGCTAAACCGCTTGGAAATAACCAATGTAACTTGGCTACTGGATAGGCCTGTATCCAATTCCGGCCGGCTTAAAAATATCCTCATGCAGTTTGCACAAAGCCGTATGGTCAACTGGACAGTAGAGCTGGTACAAAGCCCTGACAAAACCCTCATCGAATCCGGCTGGATTATCGCCACAAGCGACAGTGCCGTGCTGGACAGCTGTCTGCAATGGCTGAACCTCGGAAAAATAGCTATCGAAAGCTTAAAGCCGAATCATAGATTGCGTCTTTTTGACATGAGAATGCCCGAATCTTCCTCTGACACTATTTGACCGCGTGAACAGCTCACTGCGTCCAATTGAAAACAAGCCATCATCTTCTTTACTGTGAAAGTACAAATTTTCCTAAAAAAGCCATATTTTAATCCAATTTTTTCAACACACCTTGCTTTAAAAGGCGTTTGTAAATATGATGTTGCAAGTAAAGCAGAACAGGTTGTTGAGAAAAAATCGTATTGGCCGTTGCTCAGGAAACATCTTCTGCAAGTCTGATCGAGGCGGCTCGGACAGACAAAATGGCATTTTCTACCCTGTTTCGCCGGTATTACGACGAAATTTTCCGATATTGCGCTCGCCGTCTTCCTGATCGGGATAATGCCGAGGATGCAGCCAGTCAGGTGTTTTTGAAAATGGTCAGCAATTTCGATAGTTTTACGGGGGATGAAGTGGCCTTTCGCTGCTGGCTTTTTCGCATCGCATGCAATGAAATCAACAATTTTTATCGGCAAACAGGCCGCCAAAATAGACTTTTTGAAAAACTTCAGCATGAAACGGCCTGCTCTAATGCAACAAGCACTGGCTTTTCAGATAATGAAAATCAGGCAAAACTGCAATTTCTCCGTGCTGCCGTCAGCACACTTAAACCTAATTATCAGGACATTTTGACACTGCGTTTTTTTCAGGGATTAACAAGCGAACAGATTGCCGAAATTCTCGGCTTGAATCCGGCAACCGTGCGAAGCCGTCTGAGCCGGTCTTTGAAGCATTTAAAAAAATTATACCGTCTGCATCAGCAGAAAATCGCAAAGGAAATCTTTTCCGATGACGCCTGATGAACACAATTTCGAGGAATTTGTCAAAACCATTCGCTTTGATGACCAGCCCAGCAGTGAGCATCGCCAGCGATTGGAATTTCAGCTCCTCCAACGATGGGAAAACAGACAAAAAGAAACTGGATATATTGAGCCGGCAGCTCTTTATTTGAAGCGTCTGGCCATTGCGGCCGGGATTCTGCTGGCAAGCAGTGTATTATTCTGGACAATTGATAATCTGTGGATAAGCCGACCGCTGGCCGTTCATCCAGATTCTAAAATGATAGAAACCATCCTCCAGCAGGAACAACCATCGGAAGCAGAGAAGCCGCATTTGCTGGCACAGATTAACCACGTATGGCATCTAATCTGCCGTCAAGATTCTGAGGCATTGGTCAGTATCCTGCAGACACAAGAAACCGCCTATGCAATTCGGTGCTGGGCAGCGAAATATCTGGGACAATTCGGCAACGAAAAAACTTTGGAACTGCTCAATACTGCCATCGAAACCCTTCACATCAGTGATTCCAATGAGCCGCTGGTCCTCGCAGCCCGCACCATTCGCCAGCGTCTTGAGGCGTCTGAACCCAACACCCCAAACTAATGTGCCGGCGCAGTAAAACAAACACCGTCTCTAAGCCCCCCGCTTAGAAAGCCGATGTTTGTTTTTGTTGGGAATTGTGCTCCTCATACCGGACCACAGCCCCCGCCGCTGAAGGCAGGCAACAACTGTTATTGGTGCCTATCCGATTGACTGCTCTGCCCCATTTTTGACCGAAACAAGTCGGCGGCCCGCAGAGCATTTTCCTCGGCGAAACGAATACAGATATCGATTCCGCTGCGTATGGATGATGCCCACGCATGGCAATCGATGCCGGCATTGCCGCCGAAGGCCTCTTCAGCAGGCAATCTGCTGTGCTGCCCTTCGGACTGTGTTTCAGACAATGCCGCTGCTGAAACCGGGGCTAAAAAATAGACTGCCGTAAGGAATCCTGAACAATACACAATCAGGGTAAACAGGATTTTGCTTCGCCAACGGCCCATCAGAGTTTCTCCCGCGGAAAACATCAGTTTTCTTATTCTGCCGGATTCGAATCCAGCCCCGTCACCAATTAAAATCTACAAAATAAAAGGTGCTCCGGCAAATAAAGAAAAATCGTATTCTTATACTGATAAGCGTAAATAAAAGACTGGTACGGCCCATCCAAGCGGACAATCTTTGTCCACTAATCACACAGCCGAAACCGTTGGGCTTCATTCTGCCAAAACCAGCCCTCATAGAATGAAATCCTGCAAGATGTGTTTTGTCTGCGGCGGATTGTTTAGAGTTCGTCCAAACAGGCCTTTAATTCCCTGCAAACCTGCTGGATTTCCTTCTCGGTCAGATTGTTGTGGAAAGGCAGTGCAATCGTACTGCTGGAAATGGTATCCGTTACGGGGAAATCGCCTTCTTTGAAACCGAATTTTTCAGCAATAAACGGCTGAAGATAAACTGGCGGAAAATAATTGCCAACCTGGATGCCGCGTGCCGTCAGCTTTTCCAACACGCTATTACGCTGCTGACGGGTGTATCGGTCGGCCAGACGTATAACAAAAACAAACCAGCTCATCCGGCAGCCGGCTGGAGTTTGCGGCACAATCACTCGGTCGTCACCAGCAAGATAGTGACGATACATATCGGCAACTTCGCTGCGCTTGCGTACAAATTCCTCAATGCGAGAAAGCTGGACAATACCCAGTGCACAGTTGATATCGCACAGCCGGAAGTTGTAGCCCAGCCGTTCATGCGCCAGCCAGCCGGGGCCTGTCCCGCGGCCCTGATTACGCAAAGACCGGCAAGCTGATGCAAGCTCGTCATCATCTGTCAGAATCATCCCGCCCTCGCCGGTTGTCATCTGCTTATTCGGATAAAATGCAAAAACGCTCATCTTTCCAAATGTACCAACTTTCTTGCCGTTCAGCTGAGAGCCGAGCCCCTCGCAGCTGTCTTCCAAAACAGTCAGCTTATATTTTTGCGCGGCTGCGCAAATGCAGTCCATCCCTGCCGGACTGCCGAAGACTTCCACCGGCACTATGCCTTTGGTTTTTTCGGTAATGGCGGCCTCAATCTTGTCCGCATCGATATTCAGAGTTTCAGGGTCGATATCTACAAAAACCGGCTTGGCTCCGGCCATCAGAATGATATTGACGGTTGCGATAAAAGTAAAAGGCGTTGTGATTATTTCATCCCCGGGACCCCACCCAAGCGCCTGTGTGCATAAAAACAGACCGCTTGTGCCACTGTTAACAGCTATGGCATGCTTGAGACCAATATAACGCTCAAAGGCCTGTTCAAATTCGCGTAGTTTAGGCCCCAGCGACAAATAAGGACTACGCAACACAGCGCAAACGGCATCGATTTCGGCTTGAGAAATATCCGGACGAGACAGGGGTACTTTTATTTCCATCGCAGTCGGCCTTTATCTAAAACATATTGTAATCTACCATAAAAAGTTGTAATGCTATATATTTGCCTTATTGCTGTCAAGATTTATCTTATTTGCCGGCCAAATACCGTTTATAGAAATCATTCGAAATCGAAATCGTTGTGGTATAATAGCAATCTGGTTCCATCATGAAAACACAACGGCTCACAATAAGAACTTTCTTTGGGATTATCACGGCAGGATTGATTGTCAGCGGCTTCAGTTCCTGCAGAGAAGATTCTTCCCTGTCTGGTCCCAGCGGTTATCCACCTGCAACAGAAAAGTCTCTTTCTAAATCGGCCGAACCCAATCAGCCCCAAGTCTGGCGCCGGCCCCGCTCCGATGAGCGACGTCAGGAACGGCTCGAGATGGTTCAATGGATACGCCGCGGCTATGGGCTGGACGAGCCGAGGATTTTGGAGGCAATGCAGAATGTTCCGAGACATTGGTTTGTACCGCCGGCCCAGCAGCCGTATGCGTATCACGATACGCCGCTGCCCATCGGTGAAGGACAAACCATTTCACAGCCATTTATCGTAGCGGCAATGACGCATCTGCTAGCCCTGAATTTCAATGACCGTGTGCTTGAAATCGGCACCGGTTCGGGCTATCAGGCGGCTGTACTCAATGAATTTACCCCACAGGTCTTCACAATCGAGATTATCGAATCACTCGGCAAGCGGGCTATCCAAACATTCAGAGAGCATGGCTACGATACGATTTGCGTTAAAATCGGCGACGGCTACAAAGGCTGGCCGGAATATGCCCCCTTTGACGCCATTATTGTTACTTGCGCTCCAGACAGCATCCCTCCACCCCTGCTGGACCAGCTCAAAGCCGGCGGCAGAATGGTTATCCCTGTCAGCAGGGAGACGGGCTATCAGGAATTGATTTTAGTTGAAAAAGACGCACAGGGATCTGTCTCCAAGCGGTCGGTTATGCCGGTTCGTTTTGTGCCGCTGATCAGAAAAGGAAACTGACAGCTCCAGCTGGCCAATTTTCTGCCCCATTGGGCTCATATAAAAGAGAGCCGACTGGGAATCCTCATTAACAAACCCTCTATTTCGCCTTTTTATATTCAGTTGACCGGAGGCGCTTATCGAACAAGAACTGCCTTTTTGAGTCGGATATCGCCGCTGGAAGACCCGATTTGAATTTCAAACTCTCCCGGTTCTACGGCATACCGACTCAGACGTGAATCATAATACCGCATATCGATTGACGGCTTCAGGACAAATTCAACTGTTTTCTGCTGCCCTTTTGCAAGAGATATCCGTTCAAATCCCCGAAGCTGCTTCAGCGGCATCGGCCATCTCGACTGCACATCCCGAACATAAAGCTGCACAACTTCTTCACCATCGCGGTTTCCTGTGTTTTTCACAACTGCCGAAACCGTAATCGTTTCCTCGGGGCCGGCTTCATCTCGACTCAACTTTAATTCTGAATAGGCAAATTCAGTATAGCTTAGCCCATGACCAAAGGGGTATAACGGCTGTCCTGTGTAGTATCGATAGGTTCTGCCTTTGCCGGCGGCCATTGCATAATCAGAAAAATCACCCAATTCCTGCGTAGAGGCATAAAATGTTACAGGAAGACGCCCAGCCGGATTATAATCACCAAACAACACCTCTGCCACTGCATCGCCGCCGCGCTGCCCCGGATACCATGCCATCAGGATTGCCGGGAGTGTCTGGTCTAATCCGTCAAATGCTATTGCACTTCCGGCCATCAGCACAAGAATAACCGGCGTGCCGGTTTGCTGCATGGCTTTAATTGTTTCGAGCTGCACCGCCGGCAGTTCAATCTTGGTCCGGTCCCCGCGGTTGAAACCGTCGGCCTGCAGTTTCATTTCCTCGCCCTCTATATCGGCATCAAGCCCTCCGACAAAAATGGCCACATCCGCCTTTGCAACATCTTCCAGCATGCGGCCGGATGGGGCAGAAGAATCCGGCGGCAGCCAAACAAAATGAATTCCTGCATCCTTGCTGGCCTCATAATATTCAATCGTGATATCGCATCGCTGATCCTTTTCCAGAGACACATCGGCCCAATAGGGCTGCTTTGCAGGCTCAGACCAGCCGTCAATAACCTTTTTTCCGCCAATATATAACCGGCAGCCGTCGTCGGACATAATTCCCAGCTTATACACGCCGCTGACGGGGGGTTGAAGCTGACCTGTCCAACGTACCGAAAAATTATCCGCTTCCATTTGCTTGTCAGGCGCTAAAATCCCCTGTGCAACAGCTGTCGCCGTTGGGGAATCCAATCCCCAGTCCATGTTGATAACGGTGTCGATGCGAGTCAGGACCGGTTTGCCTTCCAAATGAATGCCGGAGTAATAATCCCCCCGCAATCCGGACACTTCCCGGCCCGCTTCATCGCGGCAGAATAGGTATCTTGAATCCACCGGCTGATAGGCAGTTCGCTCGACACCTTCTGCCAGAGGGCATCCAAGCCAGTACAGTATCTCTACTTCATTGCCTGCTGCTTTCCACAGTCCTTCCAAGACTGTTACCGGATGAGATGCCTGACCATAATAATTGCCCCGCAGGACTGTTGTGCTGTCGGCATTGGGACCTACGACCGCAATCGTCTTGATCCGCTTTTTATCCAGCGGCAGAATACCCGTATTCTTCAGCAGTGTCATCGATTTACGGGCCATTTCCAATGCTGCCTGACTGTGTGCGGGACAATCATTGACCGAATAGGGAATCTGGGCATACGGCACCATTTCCGGCGGATCGAACATCCCCAGTTTCATCCGTGCCAGCATAAGCCGCCAGACCGCCCGGTCAATCTGTCCTTCATCCATCATTCCAGCCTGCACAGCATCGAGCAGCCAGCGCTGATATACCTGCCCGCATTCAAGATCGCATCCCCTGCGAAGCCCAATAGCAGCTGCTTGAGCGGCATTCTGGGCAATCTTGTGATTGGCATAGATATCCTGAATGGCCCCGCAGTCGGAAACAACATACCCATCAAACTTCCACTGCTGCCGAAGTATATCCTGCAGGAGCATCCAACTGGCTGAGGCGGATTCGCTGTCAACGCGATTATAAGCCCCCATAACTGAATAAGCCTTGGCGGTGGCCACCAAATCGTAAAAGGCAGGCAGATAGGTTTCCCACAAATCCCGTGTATTGACTACAGCATTAAAATGATGGCGGTCTGCTTCGGGGCCGCTGTGAACGGCAAAATGCTTAGCGGTAGCCACTACCTTCAAGTAGCGCGGGTGCTCTCCCTGCAGCCCGCGCACAAACTGAATACCCATCTGTCCGGTCAAATACGGATCTTCTCCGTAAGTCTCATGGCCGCGTCCCCACCGCGGATCCCGAAAAATATTGATATTGGGCGACCAGAAAGTAAGCCCTTTGTACCGCCCGTAATCCTGCTGACGGACAAACTCATGATGCTTGGCTCGTGCTTCATCACTGATAATAGAGGCGGTTTTGTACATCATGGCGCGGTCAAAACTTGCCGCCATTCCGATGGCCTGCGGAAAAACTGTTGCGGTGCCCGCCCGCGCAACTCCATGAAGGCATTCATTCCACCAGTTATAGGGCGGTATGCCGAGCCGTTCGATGGCCGGAGCCGCATCACCCAACTGCGATATTTTCTCCTCGAGGGTCATCCGCTCAACAAGATCGGATGCCCGGATTTCAAAGTCAACAGTAACATCCTGATAAACCGGTTTGGCGCTGTCAGCAGCCCAGCAAATCCCTTCAGCAATCATCAGTATCCATACGATCCGCTGCCTATTCATATACCATTTTCCCTTTCTTCATTTTTATTCTCTGGATACTTCCAGCCAATTCGTTTTTCCCAAATGCCATAATTCTATTATCCCTCCTTTTGGTATGCAAGGCAATTCACAGCCGACCTGCAAAACAAGTACAAAGCAGTCCTCGGATTGATCAAACTAAAATCCTTGCCCTTGCAGATTCTTTGGGTATAATGGAGGTTTTAAGACAGTAACAAGATGATTTGCCGGTAAAGACAAGGATACATTGATGGAAAACGGACAATACGACTTTAACCGTATTGAAAAGAAATGGCAGAACTATTGGCTGGTAAATAAAACATTCAAAACACCCGACACATCTGCCAAACCAAAGTATTATGTTCTGGACATGTTCCCTTATCCGTCGGGGGCAGGGCTGCATGTAGGTCATCCGGAGGGCTACACAGCCAGCGACATCGTCGCCCGATACAAAAGGATGCGCGGCTTCAATGTACTGCATCCAATGGGCTGGGATGCTTTCGGTCTTCCGGCAGAGCAGTACGCTGTACAGACCGGCACGCACCCGGCCGTCACCACGCAGAAAAATATCGATAATATGCGCCGGCAGATTCAGTCTTTGGGCTTTTCCTACGATTGGGACAGAGAAGTCAACACCACTGACATTCACTATGTCAAGTGGACACAGTGGATTTTCCTGAAATTCTACAACAGCTGGTTTGATGAGTCGCTGCAGAAGGCCCGCCCTATCAGCGAGCTGCCCATTCCTGACAATCTGACCGGTCCTGAACGGGAAAAATATATAAATGACCGCCGCCTCGCTTATGAAGCTGAAGCACCCGTCAACTGGTGTCCAGCTCTTGGAACAGTGCTGGCCAATGAAGAAGTCGTCGGGGGCGTCAGTGAACGCGGGGGCTACCCTGTTATTCGCAAACCGATGCGTCAATGGATGCTGCGCATCACCAAATATGCCGAGCGTCTGTTGGAAGGGCTTAAGGACTTGGACTGGTCGGAGTCGATTAAAAAACTCCAGCAGGACTGGATCGGCAAAAGCGTCGGAGCAGAGGTAGATTTTAAAATTGACGGAAGCAGCGACATCATCCGTATTTTTACCACCCGCCCGGACACACTGTTCGGGGCAACCTATATGGTTATGGCGCCGGAACATAAACTGGTTGAAAAAATTACAACCGCTGCATACAAAGAGGCGGTTGAGACCTATAAGCAGGAAGCTGCCCGCAAAAGCGACCTCGACCGCACAGATCTGGCCAAGGAAAAAACCGGACAGTTTACCGGTGCCTATGCAGTCAATCCTGTAAATGGACAAAAAATCCCGATATGGATCAGCGATTATGTCCTTATCAGCTACGGCACCGGTGCAATTATGGCCGTGCCGGCTCACGATGAACGCGACTTCGAATTTGCTACCAAATTCAACCTGCCGATTATTCAGGTTGTTGAGCCGGATGATCCAGAACAGGCCCAACTCTGCCGTCAAGGCAAACTTTGCTTTACGGGAGACGGCACAGCCATCAACTCGGGCCCCTTTACAGGGCTGCGGACACCCCAATTCAAGGAACAAATTACCGCTTGGCTGGAAAAAGAAGGGCTGGGGAAAAAAGCCGTAAACTACAAACTGCGTGACTGGCTGTTCAGCCGGCAGCGATATTGGGGTGAGCCGTTTCCGATACTCCATACCGAAGACGGCCGGATTGTTGCTCTCGACGAAAACCAGCTGCCTCTGGCACTGCCCGATTTGGAAGACTTTAAACCATCGGATTCCGGCGAGCCGCCTCTGGCCAAAGCAAAAGAGTGGGTTAATGTAACACTGTCGGACGGCACAAAAGCAAAACGGGAGACCAACACAATGCCCCAATGGGCAGGAAGCTGCTGGTACTACCTGCGGTATATCGATCCCCATAATCCTGCCGCTGCAGCAGATTTTGAAAAACAGAAATACTGGCTGCCGGTAGATTTGTATATCGGCGGAGCCGAACATGCGGTACTGCATCTTCTTTATTCACGGTTCTGGCACAAACTGCTCTATGATCTGGGCTATGTCAGCACGCCGGAACCCTATCAGAAGCTTATTAATCAGGGGATGATTTTAGGCGAAGACAACCAGAAGATGAGCAAGTCTCGCGGCAATGTCATCAATCCTGACCAAGTGGTTAATGATTACGGGGCGGATTCGATGCGGCTGTATGAAATGTTCATGGGGCCTCTGGAAGCAACAAAGCCCTGGTCAATGCAGGGCGTCGAAGGCGTACACCGTTTTCTGCAGCGGGTTTGGCGGATGATCATTGACCCTCAAAGCGGTCAGGTTTTGGATAATATCAGCGACAGCCAAGCCGATGAAGCAACTGTTCGGCTTCTGCATCAGACCATCAAAAAAGTTACCGAAGATATAGACGGCTTCGCTTTTAACACAGCCATCAGCCAAATGATGATTTTTGTCAATCACTTGAGCCGTCAGGAGGTCCGGCCTAAAAAGATTGTCGAACAGTTTGTTTTAATTCTCTCGCCGTTTGCACCGCATATTGCCGAAGAGCTTTGGCAGCGGCTGGGACATACCCAAACGCTGGCCTATGAGCCGTGGCCGGCATTTGATGCCAATCTGGCCAAGGAAAAGGAAATCGAAATGGCGGTTCAGGTGTTGGGCAAAATCAAGGACAAAATTGTTGTCCCTGCAGACGCCGGCGATGATCAGATTGAGCAGGCGGCGCTGGCCAGCGAGAAGGTTAAAACAGCAATGGCTGGCAAGCTGCCAAAGAAAATCATTGTCATTAAGCCGCGTCTGGTGAATATCGTTGTTTAGTGTGAAAAACTACATAACTTTCAATGGCACAAGAAATCGAAGCTAAAATCAAAGTTGAGGCGCTGGAGCCGACAGCCCAGCGGCTTACAGAATTAGGAGCGCGGTTTTCTGCCGTACAGCATCAGCACGATGTTTATTTTCATGATGCTGATGGATTGCTTAAAAAAAGAGGCTGCGGACTGCGGCTGCGGGAGGAGACTGTTAATGGAAAATCTGTCTTTATCCTGACTTTTAAGGGCCCTCGTCAGGACAGCCCCTTCAAAAGCCGCCCCGAATTTCAGACGCAGGTGTCAGACAGTGCTGAGATGATAAAAATTCTCGAAGGTCTGGGCTATCAGCCGGTTCTGACGGTAGAAAAAAAACGCAGCCTCTGGCAAATGGACGGCTGCGATATCTGCTTGGACGAAGTAGAAATGCTGGGACCATTTGTAGAGATAGAAGGTCCAAATGAAGAGAGCATCCGCAGGATCCTTAATAAGCTGGGGCTGCAGAATAAGCTGCATCTATCGCAAAGCTACTCTTCGATGATAGCCCATAAGCTTCAGGCCGAAATGCTCAACCGCAAATCACAGGGATAAATGATGAAACCGCAGGATGGGTATATACAATACATCGTAAATCCAAAATCCGGTGCCAGCAGCAGCAAGCGGATGGTCAGCCAGTTCCGAGATTATTTGTCTGAAAAGGGTTTTGATGTACGTGTACAATTTACAGCTTCGCTGACCCATGCCGGCCAATTGGCAGCCGAGGCTGCTGCTGATGAGGGCTGTATGCTGGTAGCCGGTGCAGGCGGTGACGGGACTCTTCGAGAGGTCGTGCAGGGGCGTAAGGGTACCGGCAAGCTTTTCCTGCCTGTTCCCTGCGGCACCGAGAACCTGCTGGCTAACGAACTGGGCTTCGACCAGCACCTGCAGACGCTGATTAACGCCTTTGAAGGCAACTGCATAAAGCCGCTGGACCTCGGGATGATTAATGGATGCTGCTTTACTTCAATAGTCGGCTTCGGTTTTGACGGTTCGGTTGTGGACCGCATCAGCAAAATCCGAACAGGACACATTAATCACCTAACCTACTTCTGGCCGATTTGGCGAACATTCTGGGAATATTCTTTTCCTCCGGTCAGAGTTTCCGTCGACGGCAAAGAAATTTTCTGCAATCGAGGTCTTGTCTTTGTAGGAAACATTTCACACTATGCCATCGGACTGGGAATCTGCAAAAAAGCCGATTACAGCGACGGACTTCTGGATGTATGCATTTTTCCCTGTCATGACCAAGCCCATTTGCTGGCGTATGCCTTTAAGACCGCACTCAAAACCCATCTGAAAAGCAGGAGCACCATTTATGTCCGTGCGAAAACAATTCAAGTCAGCGATTGCGGCCAGCCGGTACTGTGCGAGATTGACGGAGACCCCGGTCCCTCACTCCCGGCTGATATTCACATTCTTCCGCAGGCCGTTCGGGTGATTGTGCCCCCCGGCGCCAAACCTGCCGGTATTCGCACACGATTCCGGAGAATAATTGACTAACTATATCCTCTTTATCTTTTAATGGTATCCACCAATACATTAACTCCCCATAGTCAAAGGGAATAATTCTGTTAAGTCTTTAATATTTGTGCTTTCGTGTTATAATAAAGGTTGTTAGCTTCAGATTGGGAAAATTATGCAAAAAATATTTGAGATAGGAACTGTTCCAGTCGGCTTCGGCCAGCCGTTGTTCATTATTGCCGGGCCTTGTGTCATAGAAAGCGAATCCCTTTGTTTGCATGTTGCAGATTTTCTGGTTAACTTGCAGAGATCTTCCGGCGTAAAATGTATCTTTAAAGCCAGTTTCGACAAGGCTAACCGTACCAGCATTGACAGTTTTCGCGGGCCGGGGATGGAAAAGGGCTTGTCTATCCTTGAACGCATTCGCAACCAAACAGGTCTGCCGGTTTTAACCGACGTTCACGAACCATCACAGGCAAAACCAGTCGGGGAGGTTGTAGATTGCCTTCAAATTCCGGCGTTTCTTTGTCGCCAAACTGACCTGCTCGTTGCCTGCGGCCAGACTGGAAAGCCGGTTAATATCAAAAAGGGGCAATTTGTCAGCCCTGAAGAAATGAAAAACTGCGTCGAAAAGGTCCGTTCAACTGGCAACAATAAGATTATGCTGACGGAGCGGGGAACATTTTTCGGTTATAATCGTCTGGTTAATGATATGACTTCCATACCTGCAATGCAGCAATTCGGCTGTCCGGTTGTATTCGACACTACCCATAGTACCCAGCGGCCGGGGGGATTAGGCATCGCTACTGCTGGAAAGCCGGATATGGCTCCGGTGCTTGCCCGAGCAGCTGTTGCGGCTGGAGCAAATGCCTTGTTTATGGAAGTTCACCCCAATCCGGCCGAAGCTCTGTGTGACGCGGCCTGTATGCTCCCTTTGGATAATGTTCAATCGCTTGTAGAAAGCTGCAGAAAGATCTACGAGGTCGTCAATAATAAATGACTCAAAAGAGATATAAATACCTGTTTGGCCCTGTACCATCCCGCCGGCTCGGACAAAGCTTAGGTGTCGATATTATCCCTTTTAAAACCTGCACCCAGAACTGTATCTACTGCCAACTTGGAAAAGACGCCAAGCAAACAATTGAGCGTCGGGATTATGTACCTATCAATGCTGTTCTTGAGGAATTGCGTCAAAAAATTGAAGAAGGACTGAGGGCAGATTATATTACTATCAGCGGCTCCGGAGAGCCGACATTGCATATCCATTTAGGACAGCTCATCGACGGAATTCGTCAACTGACTCAAATCCCAATTGCAGTTATTACCAATGGTACTCTTTTCAGCCGTTCGGATGTGCGGGCTGACTGCTGCAAAGCAGATGTGGTATTGCCCTCGCTGGATGCCGGCGATGAAGACACTTTCAAGAAAATAAATCTGCCCCACAAACAGCTTGATTTTGCAGTTTTTGTCGAGGGTCTGATGCAGTTCCGCCGGGAGTATACGGGACAATTCTGGCTGGAAGTATTTCTGTGCGAAGGCATAAATACCGATGAAACGGCCTTATCAAATCTGAAACGATGGATCGATACAATCAATCCGGATAAAATACAGATTAATACATCCGTCCGCCCGGTTACTCATCCCCAAGCTGTTCGCGTGCCTCTTGGCAAACTTGAACAAATCGCTCGTTTTTTCGGACCGCATGCAGAAGTTATTGCTGATTATTCCAAACACAGTTCCCAAGACACAATAATCCCGGATGAAGAATACATTCTTAAGACTCTTCAGCGGAGGCCCTGTTCGCTGGATGATTTGTGCCGGGGGCTTGGACTGGCAGCCGAAGCCATTCAATCTGCTCTGGACAATCTGCTAGCAAGCCGGAAAATCTCCTGCGATGAACAACACGGAAAAAAGTTTTATACAGCCAACTAAAAATACTCCGGCCGCATTTCTTTTACCACCCTCAGACCTGAAATTCTTATAGGACGATGCAAATAATACCCCGTTAATTGCCAAATTTTGCGGTTTTTTTTTAAGAACTTTAAGTTATCGGTCGATAATACAGACAGTAGAGCGAGGTGTGTTTTCATTTTAGCACTTTAAAATAACTAATCCAGTAGAGTCCCAAATAATCGAAATAGATTGGGGATTTGCCGAGACGAGACCGATATGGCACAGATAAAAAAACAGCTTGTTCTAAATAAAGGTTCAGAGAAGTTTATCTTCCGTTATGATAACGGCAATGAAGGACAGCTGCTGGATGCATTGGTAGCAGCGGCAACCAATCCGAACACCAATTTTGATTGGTTCGATGCGGCCGTGCTCAGCTTTAAGCTGACCCAATCGCTGATTCACGAAGCAGATGATATTTTGTACAAGGATTTAAGCAACCCTGTACATACCTATCCGCAGGGTTCTTGAAACACTCGGAATACTTACCCTTTCGGGAGCAGAAAAACCTTCGGCAGTAAAAGGGATATTTTATGGACAATTCAGCCATCATACAGGAATTTATCAGCTATCTAAAATTTGAAAAGCATTTCTCCGAGCATACCGCCAAATGCTACCACGCAGACTTGGAGCAGTTTGTCTCCTTCCTTGCGGATGCTTATTCTGGACATGCATCTCCTTCCGACCATCCAGCCGACAATCCGTGGGACACCACGTCAGCTACAGCAACAGCCGTTCAGACAAAACCGGCGACGACTGTGGACGAACTGGTTAAATCCGCAGATGTCAACACCATTCGCCGGTATATGGCCGAATTATCTCAGCATCAATACTGTAAATCGACAACCGCTCGGAAACTGGCCACCCTTCGCAGCTTTTATAAGTTTATGGTCAAGCGAAACTACCTGACGAGCAATCCCGTGGTATCCATAAAGACCCCGAAACAGGAGAAGAAACTACCTAAATTTCTTGAATATGAACAGGTTATTCGCCTTCTGAATACTCCGCCGGTCAATACATGGCTGGGAGCAAGGGATCGGGCGATGCTGGAGGTTTTGTACAGTACAGGCATGCGTGTCAGCGAACTGGTAGCCCTCAATATGGATGACGTCGATTTCCTCGGGGAAGTCATTCACGTCCGCGGCAAAGGCAAAAAAGAGCGTCTGTGCCCCATCGGCTCAAGTGCTTTGCAAGCAATTCAAAACTATATCGAGTTCCGCAATCGCCGTATGTCAAATGATTCGAATTTTGATTCAAAGGTACTATTTGCCAACAAGCACGGCAAACGGTTAAGCACACGCAGCGTCCGTCGTAAAATGGACAAATACTTGACCGAGGCCGGTCTGGATCCTTCCATCAGCCCCCATACACTTCGACACAGTTTTGCCACACATATGCTCAATAATGGAGCAGATTTAAGGAGTGTTCAGGAACTTTTAGGTCACCAGTCGCTTTCGACTACCCAGATTTACACACATATAACTACCAGCCGGATGAATGAGCAGTACCACAGTGCCCACCCGCTGGAACAACACCAGCCGTAAAAAATGTATTAAGAAAACAAAAAAAACCGCCTGACGGCGGTTTTTTTATGGCTGCAGTTTCGATTAATCTTTTCCGATGTAGTTTGGAACCAATTCTTTAATCACCGCTACAATCTTTGATCGGTCTTGTGTAGCGGCAACCGCGATAAGCTTCTCAATTCCAGCCCGAAGAGACTGACGGTCTTTGGGAATATTTTTCCATACGGCGATTTTCGGATGCTTTGTTGGAAGCATATCTTCGCCCTCAATCGAAAGCTCTTCAAATAGCTTTTCACCGGGGCGAAGTCCAGTAAACTCTATCTCAATATCCTCTCCGGGCCGAAAACCGCTTAATGTTATCAGTTCACGAGCCAAATCGACGATTTTTACCGGCTCACCCATATCCAGCACAAAAATCTCGCCGCCCTGCCCCATCGCAGCGGCCTGCAAGACCAATTGGCTGGCTTCGGGAATGGTCATAAAATAGCGGCGCATTTCGGGGTGCGTAACCGTGATCGGTCCGCCGGCTGCTATCTGCTGGTTGAAAATCGGTATTACGGAACCGTTTGAGCCGAGCACATTGCCGAAGCGAACCGTAACAAAATGCGTTTTACTGGTGGCGTTGAGGTCCTGAATATACATTTCTGCTATTCGCTTGGATGAACCCATAATGCTGGTAGGATTAACAGCCTTATCGGTGCTGATCATTACAAAGTTGTCCGCTCCGAATGCATCTGCCGCATCTGCAATATTGCAGGTTCCTACAACATTGTTCTTAATAGCTTCGCCGGGGTTCGTTTCCATGAGAGGAACATGCTTATGGGCAGCCGCATGTATAACAATTTGCGGACGATACATGTCGAATATCTGAAACACCCTTGCTCTTTCAACTATATCACATATAATTGCCTCGGTATGAACCTCCGGAAACTTCTGGCGAAGCTCCCGATCAATAAAAAAGAGAGGATTTTCCGCCTGTTCCACCAAAAGAAGCTGCCGAGGCCTAAATGCACATACCTGCCGGCACATTTCAGAACCGATTGAACCGCCTGCTCCCGTAACAAGAATAATCTTATCTTTTAAGAATGTTTCTATCTGTCCCAGATCAAGATTTACCACCTCACGCCCGAGCAAATCATTGATATCCACCGTACGCATCTGGGACACCTGCAGCTTGCCGGAGGCGATATCCGTCAGCGACGGGACAGTACTAAACCGCAGCTTGGTACCCTGACAGACCTGTATCACCCGTCTCATCTGCTTTCGCGTTGCCCCGGGCATTGCGATTGCAATCTCATCAATGGCATTCTTGCGGCAGATTTCAGGCAATTGATCAACATTTCCCAGTACGGTTATTCCATGAATACTCATCCCGATTTTGGCCGGATCATCATCAATCAGCCCCACCACCTGATAGTTGACATCCTTTCGCCGCAGCATCTCCCGCAAAAGTGCTTCGCCTGCATTGCCGGCACCAACAATCAAAAAACGCCGTACGGGTCCCTTGACCTCGGAGAAGAATTCTTCATGATACAGACGAACCAGCATTCGAAGACCTGACAGGACAATAACGGTTGCAAATAAATCAAGGACCAAGACACCTTCGATAGACCGTTTAATATCGTTAAGTTCAATATATTGGACTTCTAAAAGCTGCCGGGATTCGCTGTTGACGGCTGTTTTTTTCTGCTGGCGAACCACTTCCGGTATGCGGGCTACACGGACAAGATCATAAAGGCCTTTCAGATTAGCATATTTTTGTCCATATTCGGTTCTTTCAGCCGCAATCACTGAATTGCTGGAAAGTTCTTTATAGAATAGAAGCTTGTTTTCTAATTTATCAATCACGGAAAGCGGAATAATCTTTTCGCCCCAGTAAACATAGCCGTACCAGAAAACCAGCAGAACCAGCCAGCTTATAAATGAGGCTTTTGTAATCATCAGCAGATCCGACAGCCCGACATATCTCCACCAGCCGTGAAATTGCTTCAAACGCGCAAATACAAACAGTTTAACCGGCAACACTGCTGCAAACAAAATAGGGAGCTGAAATACAAGCCGCCGTCTTGAGGAGTAGTCCCCGTAGGCAAAAGCCAAGGTAAAAGCGACCAGTAAAGCCGCAAAAAAACAGCTGATATGAGCTAAAATAATAAGCAGCCGCCGGTATCGAAATATAGGTTTTTTAGTCTGCTGATTATGCTGTTGAATCTCTGTTGCAGGCATTTCTGGGATCCAAAGGAATGTTTTTGCCGATTTGTTGCAGATGTATATAAATCCGATTCAGTTCAACATTATCCACTTTTCTGCGCATCAGCGCATAGATTACCGTTGCGGTGCTAAAAAAATAGCTGACCACATACGACAGCAGCAATCCGACGATTACCAGCATAAAAACATAAATCACAATTGATGCTGCCGATTCCGTCCAGCCTACTGCGCTGGACGAACGTTTGAGAAAATCCATGAAATCGGGCTTGGGCCAAATTCGCTCCAGTTTAGAGCCAGCTCCTGCTGTCATCATCCCAGCCAGCAGCAATCCGTAGGTAAAACGCAGAATCCCGAACAATACCAGCCGGATAATAAGGTAAAAGAAGGTCCCGAATATTCCCGACACAAGAACATAATAAAACATCCGTACCGGACAACTGAGGACATAGCAGAAGGACCGGCCAATTGAATCCAGCCCGGTTGTTTTCTCATACGCAATGGCAGGAAACAGCAGGAGTCCTCCGGCTATTGTTCCCATAACCATAACCGTAATCACAAAACCAAACACCAGCAGCAGCCCAAACAGCAGTGCGATAATCAGCTCCCCTGCATGCGAAATGGAACCAGCCAAACCAACAGCAAAAATCACAAATGCCGCCAAACTCACCAGTCCCATCGGCAATAATGGCGCCGAGAGAAATGCACGGCAATTTTCTGTTACATAACTAACCGCTTCCAGCAAACCGGGCTTCTCGCCCTGTGCAAACTCCAGCGCAGCACAGCGGCATATGGTTCCTCCCGTAAAGACAAAAACCAGAAAAGCTGCCGTAAAAAAAATTAAGCTGTACATCGGGTGAAAACGAAAAGCCCAGCCGACAGCCCGAATACAGAGCCATATATTGGTCAGGGCAAACTTTACATTCGCAAAAAGATTAGCATTGTCCAGATTCAGCAATTGAAAAACCGCGGCATGAAACCGGCCGGCCGCAAATTTCCAAAGTGTCGAAAAAACACCTTGCCGATATGTCTGCGTTTGGTGTTCTTTGATAAACCGTTTTGTCTGGGCAGGATTAGCGGCAATATAGATGTCCAGTTCCGACCGACTCGCCAAGCCAGCTGCTGCAGTCTCCGGACGATAGACAATTACATTCTGACTGCACATATCCATTACTGCACCCAGCACACACACGGCAAGGACACCGCTGAAAGCAATAATAATTTTTGCCGGCCCCAGCGCCAGCTTAAAACTATACGCTAGATCGGGCAGTGCAGATTCTTCCCATATACTTTTGAGTGAGTATCGTTGCGTCAAATTACCCCTTTGTCAAATCTATTTGCCCCTCTTCACCCGAATGCCAGTCCTCATTTGCAGCCGGCTTTTCCGATGGGATACGGTACTTCTCACCGAACCAGCCGTCCAAATCAACCCAACGGCAACGCTCACTGCAAAAGGGGAAAAAAGGGGCGTTAATCTGCTTCTTTCCCTGCAGAGTCGTGGACGTCGAAGGAATTACTTTTCCGCATATCGGACATTTGAAATCCATTGTCTTTTTTGATGCCTGCCTATCAAGACAACTATTTCGAATGATTCTCGTTTAACAAAATCCAGATTGTTCTATAACAAATTCAAAAGTGTATTTTTTTCTGTTCAAAAAACTACTTTAGCTAATAATTTTCATCGTCACTTTTATTGCTGTCTACATCAAAAATGCCAGTATTGGTCTGCTCTTGGATTTCGGACTCTTGCTCTTGATATAAATTCACCTGCTTCGATGAGGCTGCTGTCTGAGAAGCAGCGGTTTCTTCTGCAGCTTTACCCCTTTCCATCTGTTGTGCGTACTCAAGACAATAGCGCGTCCATGGAATCCCTTCTAATCGCTGCCGGGGAATGGGATTTCCTGTGCCCTCGCATATTCCATAGGTTCGATTCTGGATGCGCTTCAGTGCGGCCAGTATCTCCGCTACAAGCTTGCGTTCGCTGTCCATCAGTCCAAGAGCAAACTCTTGTTCATAATTATCGCTGCCGATATCAGCCATATGAATCGGCATACTCGACAAATCTCCGCTGGCATCCGAACGAGAAGATTTCAATGCGCCGGACTCGATTTGATAAACATCACCTGTAATTTCATTGAGCTTCTCAACAAGTAGTGTCTTAAAATGCTGCAAATCCTGCTCACTTAACCACGTTTTCTGTATTTCCAAAAGAGGTTCAGACGAGGGATTTACCGGCGAAGATTTGGATTTTTGCCGAGAAGTGTTCTTTTCTGGCGGACCGGTCTTTTTTGATGCTTTTTTCCCCGCGGAAGGTACCCTGTTGCCTTTGCCGGCTGCAGTTTTGTGTTCCTTTTTTTTGGTCCTTTTTATCACCAAATCTTACCCTCTTTTCTGGATAACCAGTCGTTTTAGCTCTTAACATAGAATTATTTATTATATATAAAATATCGTCATTTCTTCAATCAAAAATATGTTTGTTTCGCCGGAAAAATTAACTCCAATATAAGACATTCGCAGTCCAAATATTAATATTTCCGTTTATCTTTTGAATAATTTCCTAAGGGAAGGAAAAATTTTTCTGCACATACAAGACCTTGATGCACTTTAACAGAAAAAAACTGCTCTATGATTTCTGCAGTCAGCAGTTCATTAGGTTTTCCTGTTGCATAACAACCATCTTTTCCAACCAGCAGAACATAATCACTGTATTGACAGGCCAAGTTCAAATCATGAGTAACCATCAGAATTGTCTTGCCCTGCTCAACCTGCATCCGCCGCAGCAAGTCAAAAATCTGAATCTGGTGCTTCATATCAAGATGGCTGGTTGGCTCATCCAGCAATAGTATCGGCGTTTGCTGTGCTAAGGCCCGTGCAATAAAAACGCGCTGCCGTTCGCCGGCACTGATTTGAGCAAGATTGCGATCGGCCAATTGGTATGTGTCTGTTTGTTTCAGTGCAGATTCAGCAGCTTCCCGGTCATGAGCCGTTTCAAAAAGCGACCACTTCCGTAAAAACGAGCGGGCCATTAGAACGGTTTCAAACACCGTAAAATCGAACACCGGTACAAATTCCTGCCGAACATAGGACATTTTTTGTGCCCGCTGGCTGGGTGACCACGATTCCAGCGGCCGGCTGTCCAGCCCAACAGCACCCTGCCGGGGCTTCAATTGACCAGACAGCAGCCTTAAGAATGTTGTTTTCCCTGCTCCGTTAGGTCCGACTATTGCCCAAAAAGAGTTTGCCTCAATAGACACCGAAAGGTTCTGCAAGACCGGGGTATTGTCATATCCAAACCAAATCGATTGTAACTCTATAAAGCCCATACATGCTTTCAATGCATACTTCTTGTACAGCGGACCAGCAGAATTAAAAAAAACGGTCCTCCCGCCAAAGCCGTAATGACCCCTACCGGCAGTATCGCCGGAGCCACTGCAATCCGGGCCGCTGCATCTGCCGCCGCCAGAAAAGCGGCTCCTGTCAGCGCACTGAGTGGTATTAACTGCCGATGGTCCGGTCCAGCTATCAGCCGGACAGCATGGGGTACAATCAAACCGACAAATCCAATAAGCCCGCTGAGTGATACAGCCGCAGAGGTCATCAAAGCCGCAGCTGCAAAAGCCAGAAAATACGTTTGTTCAACCGGCACTCCCATGCTGCGGGCTTCGTCTGGCCCAAAGCTCAAAATATTCAGCCGCTGTCCCAGAAGCATTAAAACAATAATTCCAAACCCACATATACCGCCGGCAGCCCCAAGCACAGGACCGTACTCCAATTCTGCAAAGCTGCCCATCAGCCAGAAAAGCGTCGTCTGCAGATGGCCGGCCTTCACAATCGAAATCAAAAACAAAATCCCTGCCGATAAAAAAGCATTCACAACAACACCCGCCAGTAAAAGCCCCGTGGTTTGCAGGCGACCGGTCATCCGCCCGATCCCCCAAACCAGCCAAACGGTTGCCATCGCTCCAATAAATGATGCTGCCATCATTGCCGACAAGCCGCCGAAAGTCCATGTCCAGCCCAATATAACAGCCAGCATGCTGCCCAAACCGGCACCGCTGGAAATCCCCAGAATATACGGATCGGCAAGAGGATTTCGCAGGATAGCCTGAAATACAACACCAGCACAGGCCAGAGATGCTCCAACAATAGAAGCCAGTACAACCCTTGGCAGCCGAAAATGCATTATAATTTCATAATCAATATTCGATGCATTCTTCTCCCCCTGCATCGCCTTTCGCAACGAAACAGACTCTGAGCCGATGCTGGTACAGGCAATCATAACCGCTATCAGGAGCACTCCTGCAGCCAGAATCCGCAGGGTCAGCTTTCCGCAAGTCAGGATTTTCATCAGTTCTCCTTCGGGTGCAAACATTCAGCCACCTGTTCCATCCCCTCCGCCAGCCGAGGTCCCAAGCGGCTGACCAAATCCCCATCCAGCACATAAATTCGCCCCGTCTGAACTGCCGGCACACCAGCAAACCGGCGGTAAAACTGTGACGCTGTCTCCTGTTGTCTTTTCAGTGATTGGGCATCATCAGCTGTTTCAATTATGACATCCGGCTTGGCCGCCAACACAGTTTCTGCCGCGATAGGCGGATACTGATGCGGGGTATCGCCAATGGCATTAATTCCTCCAGCTGTTTCGATTAACTCGTTCGGAAATGCTCTGATTCCTGCCGCTCGCAAGGGTTGACGCTGAATCACCCATAAAACTTTTGGCCGATAGGGCAATGCTTCACAGCGAGCCGCAATCCCCCTCTGCTTATCTTTCAACTGCGTTGATATCTGCTCAGCCGCTTCCTTTCGATGGACCGCATCGCCAATTGTTAAAATAGCCTGATGAAGCTGTTCAATTGTTTCGATTTCCAGCGTCAATGTCCGACAGCCCATTCTCCTGAGACGTTCAGCAAGTGCCGCCTGCTGGGCAAAACTCTCCGTAATAACCAGCGTTGGCCGGCAGGCCAGAACCGCTTCAATATCGGGCTGCCAGAATGTGCCGACAGTCCGCTTCTGCAGCGCTGCCGGCGGATAATTACTCCCTTTGGCAACAGCGACAATTTCTTTATCCAATCCCAATGCAAAGAGAATTTCCGTCAAATTCGGGGCCATCGCAATGATGCGCAAGGATGAATCCGGCCGCCCCCCTGCCGGAATTTCTTTTTTCGAACAGCCCGCCCACACGGCTGTCCACAGCACCACCGCAATTGACCAACAGACAGCTCTTAAAAACTGATTGCGTAAATGTAGAACTTCCATTCTGTCCTTAAAAACCAGTCCGCTTAAACTGCTTTTCCAGCTCCCTCAAAGAAAAGGTTATCGTAGTCGGCCTGCCGTGAGGACACCGGCTGGCACGCAGAATGATATCTCTGTCTTTCAGCAGAGATGCAATTTCCTGCTCCGAAAGGGGCTGACCCGCTTTGATGGCTGCCTTGCAAGCTGCCATATCGAGGATTTCGTGCAGAAGCCGCTCAGGGTCGCCGTGCCCGCTTTCTCCGGCTAGTTTTTCTAAGGTTTCCCGCACAAAGTCTGCCGGGTCTGCGTTTTCCAGAAGAGCTGTAAATGCCTGTACAGCCAGCGTATTGGGACCGAACGGCACCAATTCAATGCCAAGTTTCTCAAATAGTTCTTTTTGGGATTCGTATGCTTCCAGCTGGGCGCGGGTAACCTCAAAACTGTGCGGTACCAAGAGCCGCTGCGATGGCAGACTGCCTTCCCGCAGGCGCTTGCACATCTGCTCGTACAAAATCCTCTCATGAAGCGCGTGCTGATCAATCACCGCAAAACCATCTTCGCTTTGAAGAAGAATATAGCTGTTGTGTACCTGCAGGTATTCTCTGGCATGCCATCGCTCGGCCTGTTCTGATGATTCAGCCGCCGGAGCTTCAGTCTGTAACGTCTGCGGCCCATCTGTTAATGAGGCGGAAAAATTTTTCCCAGACAAACTGTCCGGCAAAAATGAAAATTTTGCTTGGCTGTACGACGGCTGCTGCTTGAAAAAATCCTCCATCGCCCGCTGAATCCGCTCTCTGCGGGCAACGGTTCCTGATGTCAGAGGCATCGCGGACAAGCGGCTGGCTTCATCAGACGCACAGGGAATTGTTCCAACGGCGTCCAGATTGGTACTGAGCAGTTTATCCCGCAGCACCGCCAGCACTTCCGAATGCACCAGATTAGGATTATCGAACCGCACCTCCACCTTGGTCGGATGGACGTTCACATCATAATCTTCCGGCGGCATCTGCAGAAAAATAAAGACAACAGGATACTTATTCGGCTCCAGCAGACCGCGGTATGCCTCACGAACAGCATGCAGAAGAAATTTATCGCGGATAAACCGCCCGTTTAAAAACAAATACTGGTAATTTGCGGATGCCCTTGCGGCGGCCGGCTTGGCCAGCAGCGCCTGTATCTGGATGCCCCGTTCCGCCCGACTGGTTTCCAGCAAATCGGCGGCCATTGCCTGTCCGAACAGAATTGCTACCCGTTCGCGGATGCTTTGTCCGGCCAGCAGATGATAAACCTGACGTCCATTATGTATCAGCGTCAGGTCCAAACTGCTGTGCGCTAAGGCGATGCGGGTAAAATGCTCGATAATATGAGTCATTTCGGTATTGGGTGTCCGCAGAAATTTCCGCCGAGCAGGGATTTTATAAAAAAGACTGCGTACCTCGATGACCGTCCCAACAGCGCCGCTGCAGGGACGCACTGGTTTTTTCTGGCCGCAGTCTATTTCCACAACGGCAGCTTCAATCGAATCCGCTGTCCGGCTGACAGCTGACACTTTGGCCACCGCACCGATGCTGGCTAGGGCTTCCCCACGAAATCCCATCGTCCGAATGGCAGATAAATCTTCTTGACAGCGAACTTTGCTGGTTGCATGCGGCTCAAAGGCCAATGCCAAATCTGCCGCATCCATTCCTGCGCCGTCGTCGGTAACTCGAATCAAATCTCGCCCGCCTCCTTCGACTTCGACAACGATTTGCGATGCGCCAGCATCGATGCTGTTTTCGAGCAGCTCTTTGACGACACTGGCAGGGCGCTCTATCACCTCGCCGGCGGCGATCATATTGATCATCCTATCATCCAATACGGCGATCTTGCCCATTTATTCGGCTCCGTTCAAAATTCGAGGTGCACCCGTCGAATTTTGAATTTGGTCCTATATCAACAGACTTCGTCCGGTCATTTCTGCCGGCTTCGGGAGACCCATCACTTCCAGAAAGGTCGGCACAACATCAGCCAGACGGCCCGGTCTCATCGCTCGGCCCTTAAACTCTTTATCGACAACAATCAGCGGCACATCGCCAACCGTATGCGCTGTGTGCGGCATATTATTTTCAAAATCCCACATCCGCTCAAAATTGCCGTGGTCGGCCAGAATGACAGCGCTGCCCCCCAATGCCAGTGTTTTATCCACAATTCGGCCTACGCAGGCATCCACCGTCCTGCAGGCGGTCACTGCCGCATCAAGAACACCGGTGTGCCCAACCATATCCGGATTGGCAAAATTGCAGATAACTGCATCATACTTGCCGGAGTCCAGCCGGCTTAATACCTCCAGACAAACCTCGTTGGCGCTCATTTCGGGCTTGAGGTCATATGTGCGAACCTTCGGGGAAGGAATTATCTGCCGGTCTTCGCCTTCAAACGGGGCTTCCCTACCGCCGTTGAAGAAAAAAGTTACATGTGCATACTTCTCGGTTTCTGCACAGCGAAACTGCTTTAATCCCAGCCTGCTGAAATACTCCCCTGCTATATTGGGCAGTTCCCGAATAGGCGGAAATGCCACCGGTGCTTTGATGGATGCATCGTATTCGGTCATGCATACATAATGGACTTCAGGATGTACAGTCCGCTCAAAAGCATCAAACGGATTATCCACAAATGCCCGTGTGATTTCACGCGGGCGGTCGCCCCGGAAATTAAAGAAAATCACACTGTCGCCGTCTTCAACAAGAGCCAAGGGCTTGCCGCCGCCGTCAACAATAGCCGTAGGAATAATGAATTCATCGGTTTCCTCTCGTCCGTAACTTGCCTCAACAGCTTCCGCTGCGCTGCGGGCTTTATTACCGATGCCCTGTGTTAGACATTTATAGGCCTGTGCTACCCGCTCCCAGCGTTTATCGCGGTCCATTGCATAAAACCGCCCCATTACCGAGGCTATCTGTCCAACACCGATTTCTGCCATTTTGGATTCAATGGCTTTAAGATAATCCCGCCCGCTAGTCGGCGGTGAATCGCGGCCGTCTGTAAAGGCGTGAAGATACACCCGTTGAATCCCGCGCCGCCTGGCCAGTTCCAGAAGTCCGTATAGATGCCCCAGCAGGGAATGAACACCGATATCGCTGCACAGCCCCATCAGGTGAAGCTTGCTTTTTTTCTGGAGAGCATTATCAATAGCAGCATTCAGGATAGGATTTGTAAAAAATTCGCCTTCCCGTATGGCGACAGTTATGCGTACAGAATCCTGATAAACGACTCGGCCGGCTCCAATGTTCTGATGGCCGACTTCGCTGTTGCCCATTGTCCCTTCGGGCAATCCCACATCCTCGCCATAAGTACGAACAAGACAATGAGGGTATTGAGCCATCAATTCGGCATCAACCGGCGGCTTGGCCACCTTGACTGCATTGAATGCATCTTCTTCCGGCCGCGGATTATATCCCCAGCCGTCTCGAATAATCATTACACAGGGCCGCTTTCTGAGCGTTATCTTATGTTCTGACATTGTTTTAGGGCCTTTCTCCTGATTCCAGATTTTGACGGTTCTCATAAGTTGGTTCAGTGTAAGAAAATATGCCGGCGGTGTCAATTGCTATTCAGGCAAATTAAAAACAGGCAAAGAGCAGACGGCACAAAAATCTGCAGCAATTTCGGACAGAACAGAGCCGGAAGGTTTTTATTGTGAAATCCCTTTGACAGAGCATTTAATTTCGCTATAATCGCGTCTAAATATACCTTAAATAAGGCTCCGACGGGTATGGTTTGGGGCGAAAAACACATAAGAAAGGATTGTACTATATGCTTTCGAAAAAATGCATCTTAATGCAGTTTATGGCAGCTGTATCATTCGTTCTTGTGTTCGCATCTGGATGCCAATCCCCCCAGACAGCAGTTTCAGATCCAAATGCGGTAATTTCTGCCGCTCAAAACCAGCCGGCACCCCAAGCAAGCATTGATCCCAAGGAGCAAGCCGTAAGCCTGTATGTCGATGCAATGATGCTCAACGACCTGAACGAACGCGAGGAGGCTATTCGCAAGATCAATCAGGCATTGGAGTTAGATCCCCATTTCTCAATGGCTTATTCGCTAAAGGGAGATATTTTGCAGGGAATGGAGCAGTACGAACAGAGTGCCGATGCCTATGAGCAGGCGACCCTATACGATCCGTGGTCATTCAAGGACTTTTTCAATCTCGGCAAGGTGTGCCAAATCATAAAGCAATGGGCACGAGCCGCCAAAGCCTATGTATCCGCCTGCACACTCGATCCTCAGCACTATTCGGCTCATCTGGGGGCTGCACAATGCTTCTATGAGCTGAAGGAATATGAAAACTCTCTGATTTACGCCCAAAAAGCCAAAGAACTGGACCCAGCCCAAGCCGCTCCTGAACGACTGCTTGGCGACTTGTATGCGTCCCAGAAAGACCATCTGCAGGCGATAAATGCCTACCGCCGCGTTCTTGAAATGGAAGGCAACAAGCCCGATGTAATGATTTCGCTGGCTCGGGCTTATTTGAGATCAGGCCGGTACAATTCAGCCAAAGAAGTTTTAACAGATGTCATTGCGATAGAACCGCAGAACAGTTTGGCTTATCAATATCTCGGCTTTGCCCAGCTCAAGCTCAAGGAAACAGAACAGGCAGTCGAAAGCTATCAAAAAGCGGTTAATGTTGGCCAAGACGACTGGATGGCCCATAAAGGACTTGGGGTGGCGTATATGCTGCTGTCAATGAAAAAACAGAACGATGAAAAAATCCAGGCGCTGGCAATTGAACAGTGGACCATTTCGCTTCAAATCAAGCCGGACCAGCCCAAACTTCAGCAGCTTATAGAGCGATATTCCAGATAATTCCTGCCGATTTTTTGAATGAAGGATAAAAAGACACACTATGCGCAGCCGGACAATACGGTTTTACTGCATACGGCGGCAGTTTCAATGACGCAGAAAATCCTGCTGTTTTGGCCGGCTGCTGCGGGAGGAGCCGCACTGGATTTATGGTCCAAATGGGCCGTTTTCCGCTGGCTCAGTACTGAGGAAGGATATCGCTATTCGATTATTGACGGCTTTCTGCAGTTTGTGCTGAGGGAAAATGAAGGAGCTGCATTCAGTCTCTTTCGGGGATGGACAGCATTTTTGGTTATTATCTCTGCCGGGGCATTAGTTTTCGTAATAGGGCTTTTTTTCTTTGCGAAATTTACCAGCAAACTCGTACTGTTTTCGATGGGATGCATAACAGCCGGCATTATCGGCAACTTGTACGACCGCATATTCAATGACGGCCGGGTGCGAGATTTTATCGATGTCTATGTCGGACCCTATCACTGGCCGACTTTTAACGCTGCCGATTCACTGCTGTGCATCGGTGTGGGATTGCTGATTATTGCCAATTTCACATCGCCAGCTGCTCAAAGACATGATCTTCCACAAACAGAGGCACATTAAGCCCTGCATGCAGGGCGATTGCATCTGAAGGCCGGCTGTCCACTGCCACGACAGAATTGCCCTGCCGGATATAAATTACAGCGAAGAAGGTGTGCTCCCGCAGGTCGTTAATGACAACTTTAAGGATAGTTCCTCCCATCTGCTCAATGACATTAGCCAGCAGGTCATGGGTCATAGGTCGGGGCAGTTCAATTCCTTTGAGCCGGCGGTCTATCGCTAAAATTTCCGGCAGCCCGATAACTATGGGGAATGCCCTTTGCTGGCCGTTCAGCTCCCGCAGCACAATAATCTGCTGGTCAGCCTCCTCATTGATGATAATCTGGGCTAATTCGACAGGAATTTCCATAACCGGTATCCATTATTTGCATAATATCATTTATAATTAAAGCATTATACAAAAAGTCTTTATTCAATTCATCTTCCAAAAAATAATTTCTTTAATTTGAGTCGAAATCGTATTTATTTGGATTTTACGGTTTCTTTAAGCTGAAAATAGGATTGGGGAGTAAATTATAAAAACTGTTAGATTTAAAGAACAATCTGATTTTCTTCTTTTTATTGTCCTATATGATATTTGCCAATTATGTTTACTGGACAAATAGTTATGTATTTGCAAAACTTATTTAATAGGATTGCTGTATTTTTTCAGCCGACAATTGTCAACAGTTCTTATGGATTATGGAATCAGGGGCAGACAGTTGATATACTTGCCTAGTAGCTGCAGTATATTTCCCGCAGTCAAATAAAAAAGGCCTCGCAGGTGGAACCCGCCGAGGCCTTTTTATATACTTTTTAGGAGCCGGATTACGGCATCGGCACAAACAGTCGGCTGTTGAGCCATTCGGACGCCAGCAGTCCCAAATCGGCCAGATTGACGACACAGTCGTTGTTTAGGTCGTAGGTCTGGGACAGGCAGACATTCGTCCCAGCAAGATCCGCATATTTCTGGGCAATGGTTTCCGCATCCAGTGCATAGTTGTAAATTTCAATTTCATCGTAGATGCCGGCTACCACACTGCCAAGTTCAACATTGAGACCTTCAGTTAGATTTCCTCTAACCCGGCCGGCAATCGACACAGGGGAACCGGTTGAGCCGATAGGCCCGCTGACGGGATCACTTTCTCGGACAACATCCCCGCTATCGCTGGAATACAGCCGGCTGACAACACCGTCGATATAGACCTTTTTGACAGCACCGTCATAAGTTCCGACAACATAGTGCCAGATGCCGTCATAGATGGTGCGGTTGGCGGGTGTGCCGTCATCGTTATCTGTATCATTGGGGGTTCGGGTGGTAAAACACGGGCGGTCATTGGTAAATCCGCTTTGACGCAGCTGCCAGCCTTGACCATCTTCGCCGTTTCGGGCCACCAGCGGAGACCAACTCTGGCGATCGGTAGTTTTAACCCAGCAGGCAACGGTCATTTCATAGTTACAGATATCAAAATATGCGTTCTGTTCAGGATCCATAAAGAGCATGTCCACTCCGTCGGTAAATTCCACAGCATTACCGAGAATGCCAGCCGGTACAAAATTCGGGTCACCGACAACTATTGTGTGCGGACTGCCGGCAACTGAACTGCCAAATACATTGTTTTCAAACGGCCAATATGCAATCCGTCGTTTGATGCCCAGCGGCGCTTTGATGGATTCTGCCGGAATGCCTGATTCATTATTGACAACGCAGAAATAATAACCTTCATCATCGAGGCCGGCATCGGCAATCGCCAACGTATTGGTTCCGGTACCGGAAATATTGCCGCCGTCTGTCAGGAGAATATCTTCACCGCCGGCAACACGATACCATTGGTACACTGTCGGGGATTGCGAGTCGACTGTCACAGAAAAGACTGCAGTGCCGCCGGCATCGATAATCTGATGCCCCGGATGGGAAAGAATGATAGGTTTTGAGAATTCTGTATAGAAAATCCATTCAATACCCTGCCGCGCAGTATTGTCATTCATTACCGAATCAACACGCCATCGGTAGGTGCTGTTTTTCTGCAGTTCCTGAGCCGGCACATATGCAGCTCGCAAGGTCTGTGGATCCCACACAGTAACATCAATCGGCGAGGCGGCATTCAAGTTCGGGTCTGTGCAGCTGTAATAGAGCTTGAAGGAAACCAAGTTGGGATCGGCCACCATCACTTGCGGATTTACCGAACTGCGTATCTGGGGAATGGCCCATGACAGTTCCAGTCCAGCAACCGGAACATATTCCTGCTTATAAGACGGCATCGGAGCATGGGCAGTTTTGAGCCAGTCCTCGTGGATTCGCAGATTGTCGAACCATTGGTCACTGTCGTTGCCGCCCTCGGTATAAACCTGGATTCCGGTAATGGCCGTTCCAGTGAATGTTCCTACCCATCTGTCAATAATCGGACCGACATTGGAATTGCCGTCATCAGCGTTGTTGCCCCATCCTGCAGGATTATCGGGAATTGAACCTTCTGAGACGGTCATCTCATACGAATTGGGCCCCGTTAACGTAAAGACGACCTGAAAGATGTCGTACCGGTCATAATATTTGGCAATATCCGTATATGCACCTGTACCGGTATCCCATCGCGTGTAAACAATCTTTCCGCCCAAGAAGACAAGAGCGACCTCGGGGCTGGAGCCATTGAGCAGACGAATGCCGATCGATGTTCCGTTATCGATGCTGATGTTATGTGCCCAGTCGATGCTGACGGACTGGCCCACAGTCAGCGGGCCGCCGGCAAAGGTATGGGTTGCATACGTTCCGGCCCCGCCGTCGAGATCCCAAATGGTCCACATATATGGGTTGCCGTCTTGCATATCCTTTAGAAAGCTGCGTGAAGCACCTCCGTCTCCGGTAACCGCCCAGACATCTACTGTGCCGTTGTTTGCATCGGGCGAAGAGCCCGGACTGCCAGATGCCGTGTAGGACACAAGGTCTGCGGCATTTGCAAAGGCTGCAAACAGGCATACAACCACTCCTGTCATCCATACTTTCCTGCAATTTCTCATCTTTTTACCCTTTCCGAAAAGTTTTATTTCTTAACCTGCCAACGGTTAGTAAACTTGCTGATTGTTTTGTTAATTTTGAAAAAGAGCAGGCAAAAATATATTAAGCGTTTGACATTATACAGATCCTGATGCGGGGAATTTTAATAATACTCGTACCCTCTCTTTGTACTATTGCTTCAGGCCACAGGCAGTTGAAATTGATATCTCCACCTTAAAAACTTCTTCATTTTCAGCCCTGTATGATTCCCATCTCTCCGATACCTGCCGACCGAATACTCCGGAACAAGCATGCTTTTTTTATTATACTCTATTTTCCGTTTAAATCGCTATCAAAATAAAAACTTATCTAATTTTATTGATTCCTGTTTATCGCTAAACAAGATTTTTTTGCTTTACAGAGCGCAGGCATTAGGGATAATAAAGGGCCAATATTAATCTGTTTTTTAAGGAGAAAAAAAATGAAAATGTACAAAGTTTTATTGGTTTGTGTGTTACTCATTCCTTTGCAGGGATTTTCAAAAACCACAATTCAAGATGCCGATGGCGTTAATCGTCTTACGATTTATGCCGATCAGGAAAAAGGCACTATCGCACCGGAGATTTACGGGCATTTTTCCGAACATCTGGGCCGGTGCATTTATGATGGGATTTGGGTCGGGCCGAACTCTAATATTCCCAACATACGGGGAATCCGCAAGGATGTTCTGGAGGCCCTGAAAAATCTTAATATTCCTGTTCTTCGCTGGCCGGGCGGATGCTTTGCCGATGAATATCACTGGAAGGATGGTATTGGACCGCGTCAGCAGCGGCCCCGGACAGTCAATACTCACTGGGGAATGGTAACGGAAGACAACTCATTCGGCACACATGAATTTCTGGACTTGTGCGAACTGCTGGGGTGCAAGGCCTATATTGCAGGCAATGTCGGCTCAGGTACCCCTCAGGAGATGATGGAATGGGTGGAATACATGACCTTTGACGGCGACAGCACCATGGCTAATCTGCGCCGGCAAAACGGACGCGATAAACCCTGGAAAATCGATTATTTCGGCGTTGGGAATGAAAACTGGGGCTGCGGGGGAAATATGACGCCGGAATATTACGCCGATGTTTACAAACGCTACCAAACCTTTGTAAAAAATTACCCTGGCAGCCGGATAACCAAGATTGCCTGCGGTCCTAACGGCAACGACACACGCTGGATGGAAGTTGTGCTGGGAAGGGCCGGCCAGCAAATTCAGGCCATCAGCGTCCATTATTATGTGATGAGCGGTTCGTGGGGCAACAAAGGCAGCGCTACGCAATTTGATGAAAATGAGTGGTTTTCCCTAATGGATAAAACCGTGGGCGTCAGAAAGCTGCTGCAAGACCAAATCTCAGTTATGGACCGGTTCGATCCACGCAAGCGGATTGCTTTGTACGTAGATGAGTGGGGAACATGGTGGGACCAGGAACCCGGTTCCCAGCCCGGTTTTCTGTATCAACAAAATACGCTGCGGGATGCGGTTTCGGCAGGGATTTATCTCAATGAGTTCAATAACCACTGTGACCGCGTTAAGATGGCCAATATCGCCCAGACAGTCAATGTGCTGCAGGCAATGATTCTGACCGAAGGGCCAAAAATGCTGCTGACGCCCACCTATCATGTGTTTGAGATGTATAAAGTGCATCAAGGGGCCAGACTGCTGGAAAATGAATTGGTTTGCAATGCCTATGCCAAAGGGGGCACAAAATTGGCTGCACTGAATGTCTCGGCATCCAAGAAAGACGGCGTAATTTCGGTTTCCATCTGCAATCTGGATCCGACCGCTCCGGCAGAGCTGGAGTGCCGGCTGGACGGGATGCAGGCACAGAAGGCATCAGGACGGGTGCTGACAGCAGAAGCGATGAATGCTCACAACACCTTTGACAAGCCCAATGCAATCCAGCCAACGGAATTAAAAGGTATCGAGATTAAAGACGGCCTTGTCCGGGCTACGCTGCCTGCAAAATCGGTTGCGATCCTAATTATACAATAATTTGAATACAAACATGCCAAGAGCCGGTTAGCAGCCGGCTCTTTTTTTTGGCAAGATATTTCAGCTAGTCTGCGGGGCGGGATTGTTCAATTTTCATATTTATGAGGCTGGCAGCGTAGGCGGCACCGAAGCCGTTGTCGATATTGACAACCGTCACCCCTGCAGCGCAACTATTGAGCATCGCCAACAGGGCTGCAAGTCCTTCAAAACTGGCTCCGTAGCCGACACTGGTGGGCACCGCAATCACAGGACAATCGACCAGCCCCCCTACAACACTGGCTAAAGCCCCTTCCATTCCCGCTACTACGATTACAACATTGGCCTGCCGCAGGACTTCCAAATGTCCCAACAGCCGATGCAAACCTGCTACTCCTACATCGCAGACCATCTGCACATTCTGCCCCAGCATCTGTGCTGTTACCCGGGCTTCTTCAGCTGCGGGCATATCGGCTGTGCCGGCTGTTACGATGACAATTCTGCCGACAGAGGCTTCAATCGGCCGCTGCTGCAGGATAATAATGCGGGCGGCCTGTTCATATCGGAGAGCATCCAAATTTGCGGTGCTTTTGACTCTTTCAAACACTTCTGCAGATGCCCGCGTAGCCAGAATAGTATGGCCGGTTGGCGCCAGCCGCTGAAAGATTTCGGCAATCTGCTCTACCGTTTTGCCGGGGCAGTAAATCACTTCCGGAAAGCCGCATCGCAGCGAGCGATGATGATCCACTTTGGCAAATCCGATATCCTCAAACGGCAGATGCCGCAGACGTTCGACGGCTTCACACACAGCCATGCGGCCTTCGCGCACATCCGTCAGCAGAGTCTCAATTTGCTTCCGATTCATTGGATTTTTTGTACTGCTACTGTACTGTTAATTGGAGCACTGTCATGGAATAGGGCTTAAACAAATATTCAAACGCCGGACCCTGCACATTCACAGGTTCGTTAACCGGCAAGACCTTTGCCGGCTGGTCGATTGTATTTTCATCCTGCGGAAGACCAGTTAGAATTACCGACTGTGCTGAGCTGACAGAGGTGATGCCTTTAAGGTTAATGTCTGCAGCAACGGATTTGCTGGATGGATTAACCGCTTTCAAAATAATGGATTTGCCGCTGCGGACAGCCGAAACAAACAATGTCTGCGTCTGTCTGCATTCGGCCGGCAAAAGAGCATCACCGCGGTAATTGCTGAACAGCTTTTGGACATAATAGCTGGGTGTTCCATATACGGACAGGTTGTCAAACCAAATCAGATTGGGCTTCCACTGCCAGGCATCTACGTGAGCTGTCAGCGGAGCATAGGCTGCCATCCTAACCAAATCGGCATTGCGTTCCAAACCGGTCATAAAAGCTGCTTCCGCCAGCGCACCGGCCAGATTGTTTCGGTTATTCGGACTGCCGACATTCTGGCTTATGGCAGCATATTCACCGATAAATATGCGAGGACCGCTGCGTTTATAGGCATCGTAACGGGCGGCATTCTGAATAAACCAATCCGGGGGTCGATAAAAATGTTCATCCACGATATCGGCATTGAGCCGACGGAGTTCCTGCCATAAGTATTCAACTTCTTTGGGGCCATTGGGGAAAATCGCCGGATCGGAACCGGTTGCTCCAATCAGCTTAATATCGGGATATTTTTCTTTGATGGCCTTTACAAAAACCTTATACCGTTCGATATACTGTGGACCCCATTGTTCATTGCCGATACCCAAAAATTTCATATTAAAGGGCTTGGGATGTCCCATATCCGCTCGTTTTCGTCCCCACGGGCTGTCAGCCGGTCCATTGGCAAATTCAATAAGATCCAAAGCGTCCTGAACATAGGGTCCCAGTTTATCAACAGCTGCCGTCTCACCGGTGTTGAACTGGCAGGCCATCCCGCAGTTAATAATAGGCATTGGTTCTGCACCTATTTTTTCACAGAGAAGAAAGTACTCGAAGAACCCTAAACCGAATGACTGATAATAATCCGGCGTGAGGCGGTGTTTAAATTCGGTATTCCAGCGGTTGATGATTGTTTTCCGCTGGTTTATATCGCCTATGGTATTCTTCCATTGATACCGGTTGCTCAATGTAACTCCTTCAACAATGCAGCCGCCGGGGAAACGCAGGAAACCGGGCTTTAAATCCGCCAGCATTGCAACAATATCTTCACGAAGACCAGGAATAGGGCGGTCGGCCATCTGAGCTGAATCTGCAGGAAATAAGGAGATCATATCCAAATCAACAGTCCCGAAGGAATCCATAAATATCTCTAAGTGGGCTTTTGGTTCTGTGGCCATGGCCTCCATTTTGCAGGTGTAGTTTTTCCAGTCGCCGGTAATGTTCTCGATTCTCCCTTCCATCAGTTTTTCAGTTCCGCTGACGACCTCGATACGCAGACTCACGGCCGGCGAACCAATATTGCGGGCAAAAACCGAGAACCAATAGGACCTGCCCTGCCGGATGCCCATCCCGCGAAATCCTTCGTTGGCAATTCCAAAGGGCTGACCCCGCGATGCGCTCATTTTGAGATAATGAGGATTTTTTTCATCCACAGGCTCTTTAACGACCACAGCAGTCTGTCCGTCCGAGTCAGCGCTGAGAATAAGAGACCAGCCCATCATTGGATTGTCGAATTCAAACGAGCGGTTCTTAACCAATTCCGCATAGAGACCGCCGTCGGCTCCGAAATTTATATCCTCAAAAAAAATGCCCCACATTGTCGAGGCAATTGGAGTACCAGGCTGATCGGCGGAAATGGTGATTGTTGATTGGGCTGATGCGATTGCTGCCGTACTCATCAACACCGCTGCATGGAAGATTTGATTTAGTTTCATCTTATACTCCTGGACAATTGGATTCCGATTTTTAAGCTGTTGCGCTGGGCTCCAGATCCAGCCCAGCAAACTGCTTTGCCTGATACTTATAGTATGCCAGCGAGGCCACCATCACTGCATTATCGGTACACAGCTGCTTGGGAGCAATCAGCAAAGTCAGATGCTCCCTGCTGCACATCGCTTCCATTGCCTGCCGCAATGCACTGTTGCACGCCACGCCGCCGCCCAGCAGGACTGTTTTAGCCCCGATTTGGCGGGCGGCACGGCGGGTTTTTCTGACAAGCACCTCAACAACGGCAGCCTGAAACGAAGCCGCAATATCGGCTGTCTCCTGACGGCTCATAGACGCTGCCCGGTTCTGCCCCTTCATATCCTGCCCCCGACAATGATAAAGCACCGCTGTTTTCAGCCCGCTGAATGAAAAGTTGAGATTGTCTTTCTGCATCAGCGAACGGGGAAACCGGATGGCTTTTGGATTTCCTTCTTTGGCAATCTTTTCTATACTGGGACCGCCGGGATACGGCAATCCAAGGATGGACGCCACCTTGTCGAATGCCTCGCCGGCCGCGTCGTCAATCGTCCGTCCCAGCAGCCGCAGGTCCAGCGCCGATTCAGCATCGTACAGATTGGTATGCCCGCCGGAAACGATCAGGGCGACAGCGGGAAGTTCTATGGATTCCTGCTCCAGTATAGCCGATTGCAGGTGGGCGTGGACGTGGTTGACGGCAATCAGGGGCTTGCCCCAGGCGAACGCCAACGTCTTGGCTGCGGTAACGCCCACCATCAGCGCAATAGCCAAACCCGGCTGACTGGCCACAGCAACAGCGTCAATCTGGGATGGTTCAATGCAAGCCTGCTGGATTGCTTTTTCAATAACCGGCAGAATATTTTCCACATGGGCGCGTGAGGCAATCTCCGGCACTACACCGCCGTACTGCTCGTGCAGTGCCGTCTGCGAGGCCACAACAGACGATTTAATCTGCCGGCCATTGGCCACAACCGCCGCGGCCGTCTCATCGCAGCTTGTCTCTATCCCCAGAATATGAATGCCCTGCTCGGCCAAATCGGTACCTTTCAATTTATCTGCCTATAGATTAGCCCCACAGCCGAAAGATGTCAATAAATTTGAAAACAGCAGGTATTTGTTTGATTTTGTGCCGCTTTCGGGCTAAAATACCCATCAGACTTATCAAGAAACAGACGCATGACAACACGGGAAAGCAACAAGAACGTCTTCTTTGAGCTAATTCAAACAGAAGAAGGCCTTGCAAAACTGATCGGACTGATCAAATGCGTCCATACTGTAGCATTGGATACCGAGGCCGACAGTTTTCATCACTATCGGCCCAAGGTTTGCCTGATACAACTTAGCTTTAACGGATATACGGCAATTGTTGATCCGCTGGCGGGGGTGTCATTAAAGCCGTTTCTTGAGGAGCTGGCAGTAAAAGAGCTGGTGATTCACGATGCCGGCTACGACCTGCGGATGCTTAAGGGCGATTTCAATTTTGTGCCTCAAAACGGCATTTTCGATACCATGCTGGCTGCAGCACTGACAGGAATGGCAAATGTTGGGCTGTCCAGCGTGCTTCAAGAAGTACTGCAGATACAGATAGCTAAGCATAATCAGAAGGCAGACTGGTCGAGGCGTCCCCTGCCGGACTATTTGCTCCGCTATGCGGCGGAAGATACCTGCTATTTAATGCAAATCCGAGACAATCTCGAGTCACGTCTTAACGAGCTTGGCCGTCTGGATTGGCATCGGGAATCCTGCCGGCAGGCTGTTGGGAGTGCTATCGCCGCAAAGGAAACTCCAGATATAGATAACCTGTGGCGAATCAAGGGAAGCGGTATTCTGACAGACCGTCAAATGGCTTTTCTCCGCGAGATATGGCATTGGCGGCACAGCATTGCCAAACGTACCAATGTAGCGCCGTTTATGATTTGCCGCAATGAGGATGTGGTTAAATTAGCGATTTGGGCCAGTCACCACCGAAAACCAGTCGAACCAGATGCCCAACTGCCGATACGATGCAAGGCATCATACCGAAATGCACTGCTGACAGCACTTCAAAAAGCGCATTGCCTCCCGAAAGACCAGTGGCCCAGTCTGCCGCCGTCCGACCCGTCAAAACGGCTGCCGGATTCTGTTCGCAAGATTGTGAATATCTTAAAAACCGAGTGCGAAACAATCGCTAAGAAAAACGGACTGCCTTTGCAGTGGATAGCTTCCCGGGCGGCCCTGACGGAAATTGTTCTCAAGCAGGCAACAAGTCTCGAACAAATTCAGAAAGAACAGATTCTTTTAAATTGGCAGGCCAAGCTTATACTGCCGGCAATTTCCAAGGTGCTTGCAGAGGGCGGGCAAACAGATCATCGCTTGTCCGAATGACGGGGCCATTTATTCTTCAGAAGCATCCATCCCTGCAGAGTGATACTTTTGCATATTCGGGGCAGTGAAAATCGTAACGGGGTTTGGACAGCAGGCACAAAATCAGGGCATATCGGCCCATCAAAGGTATCACCTGTAATTTCAAGAGTACTGTCTAAAGTATATCCCATTTGTTCAGCAGTCTGCAGGAGCGGGAGATCTTTTGGATTAAAGCCCACCAGCTGGCAGCAGATTCGTTCACAAGCAGCAGGATTGCGGCTGGCAATCAAATATCCTATCTGACGCGGCGAACCATTAATCGGCCCTTGCCCCTCCATGCCGACAATACCGTCAATCAGATTCAAAACCGGATTGAGACGCTGGAATATACCAATAATAAGCCGGCAAAAAGACTCTACCCTGTCACCGCGGGCAAAGTGCCACCATGCCTTTTCCTTGCCGCCCAGCCCAGCAACGCAGCCGAACATATTCTTAAATGCAAATGTGGCTGTCAGCTGCTGATGGGTCTTCAATTTAGGGAGATTGATAATGGCATCCGCTTCCAAAGCTGTTCGGCTGATTCGGACAACAGAATCCTCAATTTGAATGGGAACCGGATTATTTAACTGGACAATTTCGACCCCTAAATGTTTTAAACGCTTATCCACACCCAGCGCTTTCAAGCAGGCCCAGACATTTCCCCAAGCAGGGGAATCTCCTACAAGCGGTTTGCCGCCGGCATCCTTCACGCATCGGGCTGCCGCATAAATTACTTCCGGATGCGTTTGTGCGGGGATTTCAGGGCTATAGGGGACAATTAAATTGGGCTTAATCAAAACCCGCTGGTTTCTGCCGAAAAATGCATCTACACCCCCCAGCAGCTCAAACTGCCTGCATACGGCATTATAAACTTGTTGAGCATCATAAGACTGACACCGCTGGAGGGCAACAAGGGATGTCTGATTCATTTTAGAGTCCTGCTTTGTCGCAAAGAATCACAAAAAACTGCATCTGCGGCTTTCGTCCGGCAAGGAGGAAAAGGATTTTGCCTAAGGTGTTTTGCTCAGGCATTTTCCCATTGGGCCCTAAGAGAAGAAATCCGCCTTCTTCAAGACGAGCCAGAACACGTCCTGCTTCAAGAGGCTTAAAATCTATCGGCTGCTTGCCCATCCGCAGCCGAAGGTCTTCGGCGCCTCTCTGCCAATAAGACGGAACAAAGGTCAGCTGAACATGCTTTTCTAATCTGGGATCGGGGCGGGCGAGCATCGTCCATCCGATGAACGTACTGGGGGGCAGTACAATTTCGTTGATGCGTCCTTGGAATGGGCAGTACAGAAAGGTCAGCCCCTGCTGCTGAAAAGTACTTGATAAAATTTGAATCTCTTCTGGCGGTATCAGCAGTTTGCTTTGGCTGATGCGGACGGCTCCTATTTCATAAAGCCGCTGGGCAATGCGCGATGCCTCCTGACTTGGGCCCGATGCAATCGCCAGTCCGTTGAGAGCAAATACGTCCCTGTTTGCTGTACGAATAGCCTGTTGCGACAGCATGTCATATACGGTTTTCAGCTCATCAGCAGAGGCTGAGTCAAGCACATAGGTTAAAACGCGAAGTTCAATTAGGTATTCGGCATTCGGCTTGAAGTTTGCGCTGTCTTTCAAATCAGAGAGTTTTAACCCTTCCACAGGTACCGGCGCCGGCATACTCTGGGGAGACACAGCGCAGCCCCAAAGCAGTCCGACTCCAGTCATTAAACACACAGCCAATAATCTCATGCATTAGGATTTTACTTTTCTTAAAGCAGATGTCAATGCACCCCCGCAAAAGCCGGCTTCAGACACGCAGTTTCGGTAAATCGCAGAATTCTAATGCAAGCGTTTTTTCTGTCGACTCCTGAGAGGTTCCTACATCAGAACGCACAACACGGGCATAGCTGGAAAAGCTGCCTCCAAAATCAAGCAGACCTTCCGTGGGAGGAACCGTCATTTCTACACTCAGCAGCTGGCCATCGGAAATATCACCGGCCTTCATTTCTACCAGCATCCCGCCGGGGCTGACATTAATCGTGCGGCCTGAATAAATACGACCATCAGAAATGCCTACTTTTTGGCAAAATATTGATAACTTCAAAGGAAACCTTTTATGTCTCCTTCTTTCTTCTTCCATTTTTTCTGCCTCCTTGCAAAAATACGGATACAGAAAAGCATTCTCGTAATAATGTGCAAAATACATTCCAGTCTTTCCTTAAAACGAAGAGTCAAACTTGGTGCACGAAAGTCCTGTTTGTAAAACGATTTAAATCTACTTTAGCAACAATACTCACTAGATTTCTTTATCGGCATTTCCTGTTTTTGTTGATAATAATAAACGCTTTATAATTTAAATAATTTAATACAAAACATTCTATGTCATTTTGGTCTTTTAATTTTTTGAAACATATTCTAAGATTTTTAGGATGAGCTGTATATTGTTCTTTTTTTTCAACATATGCTTGACAAAATAAATCGGGTTATGTTCAATGTTTACTGAAAAGAACATTGTGTTGCGGTTTTGTCTATAAAGAACATCAAATTTGAAAAGCACAAATGTCTATGCATAATCATTCACTTCTTCAATTTGATGCATTATGTAAAATGATAGCCGAGCCATTGCATCTTGGACTTATTTCTTTTGACCCCCTGCTGAACATTATTGACTATACACCGTCTGTCGCCAAATTCGTTTATTTGGAGCCGACCGTCGATTTAGCTTTATTACGCGGCACCGATACAAATATCTGGAAAGACTGGAAATCGCTTCTCTTATCCTCCCTTCACACAGGCCAAAAGGCAGATTTCGGAACTGTCAAGTATATGCACGAGGGACAAGTTCGTCTGCTGAATCTCTCCTGCCTCCCCGTGCGCAATTCCGATGCCGCAGATCTTTTGGGGGGAGTTTTGGCATTTCATGATACAACAGAAAAAAGCGATATTGAGCATGGATTAGCTCAGGCAGAACGGCTGATTGCTATTGGAAAAGTAACAGGAAAAGTTGCCCACGAATTGAATAATCCGCTGGATGGAATTTTACGATACGTGAATCTGAGCATGCGGATTATAGAGCAGGGCCAGCCCCAGAAGGCCATGGAGTATCTTCAGCACTGCCGAACGGGGCTGCAGCGAATGACACAGGTCATCACCGAATTGCTTGAATTTTCCCGAAGCACACATCTGGCATTTGAAACAAGTCCAGTAGATAAGCTTTTGGAAGATGCTTTGCGCGCAATGGAGGGGCTGCTTCGGAATGTTGAGGTGAAGATACAGAGGGAATATACAGCCCCCCTGCCGCATCTGAAAAGTGATTCGTTATTCCAGGTTTTCTGCAATCTGATAAAAAATGCAGCCGATGCTATGGAGGGCCGAGGGCAATTAACCATCACAATCCGTCAAACATCCAGTGAGTGGCAAATCGAGTTTCGTGATACGGGTCCGGGCATAGATCCCAAACATATGGATGATATTTTCAAGCCCTTCTTTACCACCAAACCACAGGGCAAGGGCACGGGTTTGGGACTTGCCATCTGTAAAGACATTCTGGCAAAACTTGACGGCCGGATAACTGCCCAAAATGCTCCCCAAGGCGGCGGGCTGTTTACTGTATATCTTCCGCTTCACAATCCAAACAGGAGCTGATTATGCCAAAAGCTTCAATACTTATTGCCGACGACGATGCCATCATTACCAATTCACTCTGTGAATTTCTGACAATGGAGGGATATCAAACTGCAGGTGTCGGAACTGTGGCACAGGCACGGCAGAAACTGAAAGAGCAGCCTTTTGCACTGGTTATTACGGATGTGAATCTGCCGGATGGGGATGGTTTCGACATTTTGGATATTGTTCGGGCCAATTACCCTCAAACTGTGGTTCTTTTAATTACCGGCTATGGTACGATTGAAAGCGCTGTTGAGGCCATAAAAAAGGGAGCCTATGATTATCTGACTAAGCCGATTGTGGATGATGACCTGCTGCTGGCGGTTGAGCGGGCAATTCGTCAGCAGTCTTTAATGAGTGAAAACCAGCAGCTTCGCCAGCAGATTGAAAACAAATACAGATTGAATAATATCATCAGCCAGAATTATAAAATGTCGCGAATCTTCGAACTCATAGAAGCTGTCGCCGACAGTAAAACGACCATTTTGATGACAGGTGCTTCCGGCACCGGCAAATCGCTGCTGGCCAAAGCCATTCATTTCCGCTCACTCCGCCGCGACCAGCCGTTTGTTGAAGTAAGCTGCGGGGCTCTACCTGAAACGCTGCTGGAGAGCGAACTGTTCGGGCATGTAAAAGGGGCGTTTACCGGCGCTATCAGCGACAAGGAAGGAAAATTTTTGGCTGCCAACGGCGGTACGATTTTTTTGGATGAAATTTCCTCGGCTTCGCCCGCGATGCAGGTAAAACTGCTTCGCGTGCTTCAAGAGCGTCAATTCGAGCCGGTCGGCAGCAACCGCACTATAACGGTAGACACACGGGTTATTTTGGCCTCTAACAGGGATTTGGCTGAGGAAGTGAAACAAGGCCGATTTCGAGAAGATTTGTATTACCGGATTAATGTTGTCGCCATCAACCTCCCGCCGCTGGCCGAACGGATAGGCGATGTGCCGCTGCTGGCTGACCACTTTCTCAAACACTTCTGCCTTGTTCACAACCGCCGCAAGTCAGGTCTGACTGACCAAGCCCTTCATTGCCTGCAGAGTTATCACTGGCCGGGAAATGTGCGGGAACTGGAGAACGTTATAGAACGGGCTGTCCTATTAAGCAAAGGACCGCTGATTGATGTTGAAGACCTGCCGCAAAATGTTGTGCAAAATAGTCATCGTTTAGGGAATTACACGCATCAGAGCTTAAAAGAAGCTCTCGAAGGACCTGAGCGTGCTATTATTCGAGCTGCGCTGGAAGCCAACAACTGGAATCGGCAGGAAACAGCTAAAGCCCTTGATATCAACCGTACGACACTATACAAAAAAATGAAACGCTACGGTCTCGAAGAAGAAGCGCAGCGCATAGGATTGTAATAGTCACCGCTGTCCCACATTACAGCTATCAATAATGTGGATACAAGTTGACAATATTAACAAGAGCGGGTCTGTAAGCCGAGTTCTGTTCCCCAAAAGGGTGACGGTCATTACACTGGACCGGCCGTTGCCGGCCGGCTCTGCCCAAAAGTTTCCTTTTCGGCAAGCAACCTACCCGCTGTGAATGTTCGGGCCAAACACACAGCTTCTTGGTCTTGCAGGCGGCGGGGTTTGCCGTGCCGCTGCCGTTACCGGCAGCGCGGTGCGCTCTTACCGCACCGTTTCACCCTTGCCTGTGCCATGAAAGGCCATCGGCGGTCTATTCTCTGCTGCACTTTCCCGCGGGTCGCCCCGGGCGGCTGTTAGCCGTCGCCGTGCCCTATCCTGCTCGGACTTTCCTCCGGATGTCTTTCAATCCGGCGACCGTCCGACCCACTCTTATTTTTTATTATACCCATTTTGGAACTTTGTTTACAATCCCTTTTGCAACATATATTGCAGCTTCTTCTATATCTCATCCCAAACCTGCAATGATATACAATGATATATTTTGCTTTATTAAGAACATTAGATATATTAACAGGGGAAAATAGTATGAATCTTTATTAAGGTGTGTCTTATGTCTCAAAAAAAGATTCTTCTGGTACAGATTGTATGTTTATTTCTGGTTCTTGATATTTCTTGTGTGTGTTTGTCTGCTGAAATCAATCCCTATGGAATCTGTGCTCATGTTTCCCGCCCCAGTGATCACAATCTGGCAGAACAAGAATTTGAACTGATGCGCCAAGCGGGTATTTATTGGGTACGGACTGATTTTGATTGGACTACCGTACAGCAGCAACAGGATGGGCCGTGGGATTACTCTGTGCTGGATGCAACAGTGAATAAGGCCGAGCAGGCGGGCATACAAATCCTGCCGATTTTAGCTTATGACACGCCGTGGGCGAGGCCGGCCTATAAACATTTAGATAAATGGATAGAGTATGTTCGCAACACAGTGAGCCGCTACCACCGGCAGCTCCGTTATTGGGAGATCTGGAACGAGCCGGATTTGGAGCAGTTTTGGAAAGATAAGCCCAATCCTGCAGACTATACTTCCCTGCTGAAAGCTGCATATCAGGAAATCAAAAAAATCGATCCGGAATTAAAGGTTCTGCTGGGGGGATTGTCAGGCATTCCTTATGAATATATTGAAGGCATCTATCGGGCCGGCGGGAAAGATTTTTTTGACATTATGGCAGTTCATCCCTATCGATATCCAGATGCGCCTGAACTAAACTCCCTTAGAAATGATTTGGATAAACTGCGTCAATTGATGAGCCGGTTTGGGGATGCAGATAAGCCTATCTGGATAACAGAAATCGGCTGGCCGACACATCAAAATGGAGTTCCTCTTCTGGATGATATTATCCGGTGCGCGCTGAATTATCTGGAACCCAGTCGTAAAAACTGGACATTGGCAGTATTAAGTATTCCGGAATATCCGCCGCGATATTCGTATTCGGATGAACGCTTACAGGGAATGCTGCCGGGAGGCGGGCGTATTGTTCATTTGAACATTGAAACCATAAACTTTTTAAATCCCCAGATACATAACGCCCTTCTGATGCCGCCCGATGAGGCATTCCCTGCCGACTGCTTTGATATTATTGAAGACTATGTCCGCAAAGGCGGTATTATACTCTTTACACAAGGTGTGCCCCTTTATTACACCATCCGCCAAGACAGTCAAGGAAATTGGACTCGGAATAATGCAGACTCATCCTATCGGAAACGACTTCATATCGGTTGGGAAGCATGGTGGACCCGCCCCGGCGTCCCGCGGCAGATTTCAACATTATTAGTACCAATAGATTTCAGAACCCAAGTACACCTGCCCGGCACCCAAATAACCGCTGAACGATTTCTAACTGATTCTGAGCTGAAGACAGGGGATAAATTTATACCTTTGCTGGAGGCTGCCGAGGGTGACTATAAAGGCAGTGCAGCGGCAGTTTTTGATTTAGATAGCGACTTAAAAGGCGCTGTTATTGTTTCGGCTTTGATTCAAGACCTTCGCGGCATTTCGGAAGAGCAGCAAGCCGCTATTCTGCCGCGTGCACTGCTGGCCGCATTGCACAGCGGGGCAGAATGCGTATTCTGGTACAATTTCAGGGCTTTTGAAAACAATCCCTATTATAATGAAGATCATTTCGGCATCATTCACAAAGATTTGCGTCCAAAGCCTGCGTATTGGGGGATACAATCCCTGACTCGTGCTCGACCGGCCGGCTCAAAACCGCTGATGGAGAATTGGCAAACTGAAGACTTATTTTATCCCGGCTGGAAACGACCTGATGGGCAGAACGGCTATGCCGTATGGACTACGGGAAAACCTCGTTATGCGGGATTTCTTGCCGAGGGAAAGATTTCCGGCATGTTCGACAATTCAGGATCGCCTCTTGCGGTTGAGCAGTCTAATAATATGATTCGCCTTTTTGTAACTGAAACGCCCCTTTATTTGATTGGCCCCGAGAAACTTTTACCAGCCCAGTAAACTTAAATAAAAAATGCTGATACCTGCGGCAAATATTTGACAATCCTACAGCCGCAGGTTTTAATCCTGAAAATTCTGCATAATACGAAGACCAAAAACCCTAATTCCAGAGAAGAGAAGAATTATGCCGAAACGCAAGGATATACACAAAGTAATGATTATTGGTTCAGGCCCGATTATTATAGGTCAGGCCTGTGAATTCGATTATTCCGGTACCCAAGCCTGCAAGGCACTTCGAAAATTGGGGTATCAAATTGTTCTGGTCAATTCCAATCCGGCCACCATAATGACTGATCCCGGTATGGCAGATGTCACCTATATTGAGCCGCTAAATCTCGAAAGCATGACCAAAATTATCCAAAAAGAACGCCCTGATGCTCTTCTGCCAAACCTCGGGGGTCAAAGCGGACTTAATCTTGCCTCGGAATTAGCTAAAGCAGGGGTGCTTGATAAGTATGGGGTAAAGGTTATCGGGGTGCAGGTTGATGCTATTGAACGGGGCGAAGACCGGATCGAGTTCAAAAAAACTATGGACAAATTGGGTATTGATATGCCCAAAAGTCAGCCGGCCTATTCGGTAGAGGAAGCAGAAGCAATTGCCGGACAAATGGGATTTCCGCTTGTGATTCGTCCGGCTTACACAATGGGAGGAACCGGCGGGGGTTTAGTTTATAATATGGATGAACTGAAAACCATTGCCGCCCGCGGTATAGCTGCCAGCTTAGTCGGGCAAATATTGGTTGAGGAGTCGGTTCTGGGATGGGAGGAACTGGAACTGGAGGTTGTCCGCGATGCGAAAGGACAGAAAATTACTGTCTGCTTTATTGAAAATGTTGATGCGATGGGCATCCATACGGGGGATTCTTACTGCACAGCTCCGATGCTGACTATCAGCCAAGAACTGCAGAACCGGCTTCAGAAATACTCTTATGATATAGTCGATGCAATCGGAGTTATCGGCGGAACGAATGTTCAATTTGCTCATGACCCCCAAACCGACCGTGTTGTAGTTATCGAAATCAATCCGCGGACTTCCCGTTCATCGGCGCTGGCTTCTAAGGCCACGGGGTTTCCTATTGCGATGGTTTCTTCGATGCTGGCCGGCGGCTTAACGCTGGATGAGATACCTTACTGGCGAAGCGGCACATTGGAAAAATACACGCCCTCCGGTGACTATGTTGTTGTTAAGTTTGCCCGATGGGCTTTTGAGAAATTCAAGGGTGCAGAGGATAAGCTCGGCACACAAATGCGGGCTGTCGGCGAAGTGATGAGCATCGGGAAAAATTACAAAGAGGCATTTCAAAAGGCCATTCGTTCGCTTGAAATCGGCCGGTATGGGCTGGGATTTGCAAAAAATTTTAACTCGCTTTCCTTGGAGGAGCTTCTGCAACGGCTAAATTTTCCAACCAGCGAACGGCAGTTTTTAATGTATGAAGCCCTTCGCAAGGGTGCTGACATTGACATACTGCATAAGAAGACACATATCAAGAAATGGTTTATCCAGCAGATGAAGGAACTGGTGGATTTAGAGGAAACCATCCTGAAATACAAAGGCAAACCGCTTCCCGATGCACTTCTCAAGCAGGCCAAGCAGGATGGTTTTGCAGATCGCTATCTGGCACAGTTGCTTTCTGTTTCAGAAGAAAGTATCCGAAAACAGCGTACCAAGTTGGGTATTGTTGAAGGTTGGGAAGCAGTCCCTGTCAGCGGTGTAGAAAACGCGGCGTATTATTTTTCCACTTACAATGCCCCTGACCAAGTCGGCTCATCAAACAGACGAAAAGTAATGGTTTTAGGGGGAGGCCCAAACCGTATCGGGCAGGGAATTGAATTTGATTACTGCTGTGTCCATGCCGCTTTCACACTGCGTGAAGAAGGATTTGAAACCATTATGGTCAACTGCAATCCGGAAACTGTTTCTACAGACTATGATACTTCGGATAAACTTTATTTTGAACCCTTGACGGTTGAGGATGTGCTGAGCATTTATGAAAAGGAAAAACCGGAAGGCATTATTGTCCAATTTGGAGGTCAGACGCCTCTGAATATAGCCCGTCAGTTGGAGGAAGCCGGCGTTAAAATTATCGGCACAACGACCGAAACGATTGATCTGGCAGAAGACAGGGATCGGTTCAGAATAATGATGGAAAAACTAGGTATCCCCATGCCGCAATCGGGGATGGCCAGCACACTGCAAGGCGCTCTTGAGATTGCTGAAAAAATCGGGTATCCTTTAATGGTGCGTCCTTCCTATGTCTTGGGAGGGCGGGGGATGGAGGTTATTTACGATGAAGACATGCTGCGGCGGTATGTAGCAGCGGCAGTCGAGGTCACGCCGGAGCGGCCGATTCTGATTGATAAGTTTCTTGTAAATGCCATTGAAGCAGAAGCAGACGCCATTGCTGACGGCACAGATGCATTTGTGCCGGCCGTAATGGAGCATATTGAACTGGCCGGAATCCATTCAGGAGATTCTGCCTGTGTAATACCTCCGGTTTCGATTCCGCAAAAGCATCTGGATACAATTTATGAATACACACGTAAAATTGCCATTAATCTAAATGTAGTTGGCTTGATGAATATCCAATATGCAATCGCAGACGATGTTGTCTATGTCCTGGAGGCCAATCCGCGGGCTTCGCGAACGGTTCCCCTGGTATCCAAGGTGTGCGGTTTCCCAATGGCCAAAATTGCCACCCAAGTGATGCTTGGGAAGAAGCTGTCGGAATTGAATGTAAAACCCAAACGGTTTCTGCATTTCGGCGTTAAAGAGGCGGTCTTCCCCTTCCGAATGTTTCCCGAAGTTGACCCACTTCTGGGACCAGAGATGCGATCGACTGGGGAAGTCCTCGGTTTGGCCGACTCGTTCGGACTGGCATTCTTTAAGGCACAGGAAGCCGCTCAGGAAACCCTTCCTCTTTCAGGGACGGTCTTGATAACAGTTGCCGAACAGGATAAAGCCTATATTGCTGAAACAGCGAGGCGGTTTGCGGAGATGGGATTTAAGATTCTTGCGACAGATGGGACACATCGTTTTCTGACAGGCAAGGGAATTGCGTCCGAACGTATTCTAAAACTCTACGAAGGCCGGCCGAATATTATTGACCGAATTAAAAATAAGGAAATCCAGCTTATTATTAATACTCCTGTCGGCAAACAGAGCCAAACAGACGATTCCTATATTCGCAAGGCCGCTATTCGCTATAAGATACCTTATATCACCACAGCGACAGCAGCGGCGGCCACGGCCAAAGGAATTGCCGCACGATTAAAGTCAAAATCAGATGTAAAATCACTGCAGGACTATCACAAGGAAATTCTATAAAAATCTTAGGACTTTTAAGCTCTTTTATGTCGGGGATTATCAATTAAAAAATATGATCCGAAAAGGACATATTCAGATGTCTCCTGTCGATTACAGGTGATTAAGCTTTTTGAAATCTCTTTACTTTCAGACAAAGCTGGATTACACTATTTAGTCTAAATCGATACAGCCAAAAAAATATGAGAAAAATCAAGATATACGATACAACGCTGCGTGATGGGATGCAGGCCGAGGGTATCAGTTTTTCCGTAGAGGATAAACTGCTGATTGCGCGGAAACTGGATGACTTCGGGATTGATTACATTGAAGGCGGATATCCTCAAAGCAATCCTAAGGAAGAAGAGTTTTTCGCATGTGTGCGTCAAATACCGTTTCGTAATGCTAAGCTGACAGCTTTCGGCAGCACGCGCCGTGCTCAAACAAAGATAGAGGACGATATATGTATCCGTGCCCTGCTGGCCAGCGGCGCTCCAGCCGTAACAATGGTTGGAAAAACATGGGATCTGCACGTTACAGATGTACTTCGCTGCAGTCTCGATGAAAATATAGCGATGTGCGCGGAATCGATTGCTTATGTCAAAAAACAAGGCCGAGAAGTCCTTTTTGACGCCGAGCACTTTTTTGACGGCTATAAAAATAATCCCGACTATGCAATGAAAGTTCTTCAGGCAGCGGCAGAAGCAGGTGCTGATGCATTGGTATTGTGTGAAACAAACGGCGGCTGCCTTCCGCATGAGGTTTTCGATATCACACAGACCGTATGCAGGACATTTACAGGGATAGAAGTCGGCATTCATTGTCATAATGATTCAGATTGTGCGGCTGCCAATTCGTTGGCAGCTGTTCGGGCAGGTGCTGTCCATGTACAAGGGACCATCAATGGACTTGGGGAGCGCACCGGCAATGCCAATTTATGCACGATTATCCCGAATCTGTCGCTGAAGATGGGGTATGAAACTGTCGGCAGCGAGCAGCTGAAAACCCTGACAGAAGTATCGCGCTTTGTCTTTGAAATTGCCAATCTGCCGCTGGTAACACAGATGCCTTATGTCGGTGAAAGTGCCTTTGCCCACAAGGCGGGACTGCATATTGACGCTCTGCGCAAAAACAAAAAAACCTACGAGCATATTAGTCCGGAAGCCGTGGGAAATGAGCGGCGGTTCTTAATCTCCGAGCTTTCTGGGTCTTCGAATGTTTTGGATAGACTTGAAAAACGCAAAATAATTACGGATAAAGCAGCGGCACGAAAGATTTTGAATCGCGTACAGGAGCTGGAAAATCAGGGCTATCAGTTTGAAACTGCCGAAGCCAGTTTTGAACTGCTGGTGAAAAAAGAACTGGGAACTTACCGCAGAAGCTTTGATCTGCTCAAATATCATATTGATGTGGAGCGGAGTCCCGACGGGAAAATGATTACGGAAGCAACCGTAAAGCTTCAGGTGGACGGCAAAACGGAGCATGTGGTCAGTGAGGGGGACGGACCTGTCAATGCCCTGGATGGAGCTTTACGGAAAGCATTGGAACCTTTTTATCCGCAGCTGCGGGATATGACGCTGATTGATTATAAAGTACGGGTTGTGAATGCCCGTGCAGGAACCGCCGCACGTGTTCGGGTAATTATTGAAAGCCGGGACAAGGATGGCTCGGTATTCGGCACAGTCGGGGTTTCAGAAAATATTATTGAGGCAAGCTGGCTGGCTTTGGTGGATAGTGTTGAATACAAACTCCTGAAAGCGGCGGAAAAATTGGAGCAGACAGTCTAAATTGACCTATCCGTTTTATCTTGAATTCGCAGATGAAATCTGTCTTGCTCATCCTGGCTGATGAGGGGGCAAACAGCCAATGCAATAAATGAACGGATTGGCTCGTTTTGAAATTAAAAATGTTGCAGTTTGTCCAAAATCCGGTACAGTTTGTTTATGAATCGGTTTTCGGCAAGCTGTTTTAATCCTGCAAAGATATAAAATCAGACATAGGGAGGTAAGAATGAATCGACGCAGTTTTATTGCCGTTGGCACCGCCGCAACTGTGCTGGGCTCGACCGCACTGACAACTGACACACATGCCGCTGATACATCAGCTTCATCCCAGCGATTCAAGCTTAAGTATGCACCCGGACCCGGAATGTTCAAAAATCTGGCCGGTGACAACGTATTGGACCAGATCAAATTCATTCATGACCAAGGTTTTGGGGCCTTTTTTGACAACGGATTGATGGGCAGGCCTGCCGATATGCAGGAGAGAATCGCCCAAACCCTATCCGGGCTGGGTATGGAGCTGGGCCCCTTTGTGCTGTACGCGGATTTTGGAGTCAAAAGCTTTGTCCTTTCATCGGCAGATACCCGAAAGATGCTGACGGATAAGGCTCGGCAGGGAGTTGAAACAGCCAAACGTACCGGTGCCAAATGGGCACTGATGGTTCCCGGCCGCTATGATGAAAGTCTCGAATGGGATTATCAGACAGCCAACGTGATCGATAATCTCAAATACTGTGCGGATATTTGCGGCCAAGGCGGGCTGACTATCGTAATTGAGCCGCTGAATCCTCACGATCATCCGGGGCTTTTTCTGACCAAAATCCCACAGGCCTATCAAATCTGCAAAGCTGTCGGCAGCCCATTCTGCAAGATCGTCAATGACCTATACCACCAGCAGATTACGGAAGGCAATCTGATACCCAACATCAACCGCGCCTGGAGTGAGATTGCCGCATTTCATATCGGCGATAATCCCGGCCGGAAGGAACCCGGCACCGGCGAAATCAATTATAAAAATATCTTCCGCCATATCCACCAAAAAGGATATACAGGTGTTCTGTGTATGGAGCACGGCCTCAGCAGCGGCGGACGAGAAGGAGAACAGGCACTTCTGGCGGCCTATCGGGAATGCGACAGCTTTTGAGGAGTCTAATTCATGACAGCAGACATTACACGGCGGGGATTTTTGGCCGGATCTACAGCTGGATTGGCAGCCGGGTTGGCAGGTTCGGCATGGGCGGATGAACCAGCCCTGAAGCTTAAAGGGCGCATTCGTCAATCTGTATGCAGATGGTGCTACAGCTCGATCCCCTTAGACAGTTTTGCGGCTTCCTGTGCCCGCATCGGCCTACAATCTATTGAACTGGTTGAGCCGGCAGACTGGCCGATTCTGAAAAAACATGGATTGATTTGCGCAATGACACCCAGCCATAGCATCACCAAGGGGCTTAACCGCATAGAAAATCATCCTGAATGCCTTGCTAAAATCCGCGCTGCCATCGAAGCGGCCTCAGCCGAAAATTTTCCAAATGTCATCTGTTTTTCCGGCAACCGAGCAGGACTGGATGATGCGGAAGGATTGAAAAATTGCGAAATCGCTATCAAGCAGATAGCCGGATTTGCTGAAGAAAAAAAAGTGACTTTATGCATGGAGCTGCTTAATTCCAAACGCAATCACAAGGATTACATGTGCGACCGAACAGGCTGGGGAGCGGAGCTAGTTAAACGAGTTGGTTCGCCCCGCTTTAAATTGCTTTATGATATTTACCACATGCAGGTACAGGAAGGTGATGTTATTGCTACAATCCGAGAATACGCCGATTGCATCGGTCATTATCATACAGCAGGCGTACCGGGACGAAATGAAATTGATGATACACAGGAATTGAATTACCCTGCCATTATGAAAGCCATTCTCGACAGCGGATTCGGCGGCTATGTTGGCCAGGAATTCATTCCCCGCCAAAAAGATCCGCTGGCCTCGCTGGCTAAAGCCGCTGAATTGTGCGATATTTGAAGAAAGATTCAATTGTATGAAGAAAAAAATATTTTCTATTGTCGGACTCATTCTGCTGGCACTTTCCGGCTGTGCATCCAAAGAGGAGCTTTTCAATGGCCGAAATCTGGACGGATGGAAGCCGTATTTGGCGGACGCCTCCGTTGATCCCTCAACGGTCTGGTCTGTCAAAGATGGAGTACTTCGATGCGAGGGGGTACCCAATGGCTATCTGAGCACTGTCCGCACATACAGCAACTATTCGCTGCATCTGGAATGGCGATGGGTCGAAACGCCGACCAACAGCGGCGTTCTTCTGCATATGAATGGGCCGGATAAGTTATGGCCGCAATGCATTGAAGCACAATTGAAGCATCAGGACGCAGGCGATATTTATTTAATCGGCGGAACGGATTGCAAAGGAATCACTGACCGGCAGGGTTCTCGGCTTCCGAAAATCAATCCGACAAGTGAAAATACTGCCGGCCAATGGAACAGGTACGATATCGTATGCCGCGGCGACACAATCGAACTGCATGTCAATGGCATCCTTCAAAACAAAGCAACGCAGGCATCGGTTACATCAGGAAAAATTTGTCTGCAATCGGAAGGATCTCCGATTGAATTTCGCAATATAAAACTCAGGCCTTTATAATTAACAAAGGGCGAAAACCCGAAATCACAGTTAAAGGAGTACACAATGAAAGCAGGTTTGAATCGCAGGGAGTTTGTTAAAAGTGCAGCGGCAGTTGCTGCAGGCACATTGGTTTCCCCAACCGGATTATTTGCGGCCGGTTCAGAAACCATTAAAGTGGGATTGGTCGGCTGCGGCGGACGGGGCAACGGCGCCCTGAATGACTTTCTGAATGCTGCGAAACATTTGAACCTCAAAGTGGAAATCGCCGCATTAGCTGATTTCTTCAAGGAAAGGGCAGACGGCACAGCTGAGAAATTCGGCGTTTCAAAGGATATTGCTTACGGCGGAGCAGATGCCTATAAAAAAGTAATGGCCTCGGATGCACAGATCGTTCTCATGGCTACACCCCCGATTTCGCGGCCGGCACATTTTGAAGCGGCTGTAAAGGCGGGTAAACACATTTTTATGGAAAAACCCGTTGCAGTTGATCCGCCGGGCGCACGCAAAATAATCGCAATGGGCAAGGAAGCAGCCCAGAAAGGGCTTTCGATTGTAGCTGGAACCCAGCGGCGGCACGAAGCTGCATACCTGAAGACCAAATATGCAATAGACCAAGGCGCCATCGGGCCTATTCGGGGGGGGGCAATCTGGTGGTGCGGCGGCGCTCTTTGGTATAAAAAGCGGGAACCCGGCGAAAGCGACGCATCTTATATGGTCCGCAACTGGGTCAGCTTTACAGAAATGTCCGGTGATCATATTGTTGAACAGCATGTCCACAATATCGATGTTGCCAACTGGTTTATCGGCAGAACGCCGGAACTGGCCATAGGCTTCGGCGGACGTGCTCGCCGGAAAACCGGCAACCAGTTTGACTTCTTCAGTGTTGATTTTGATTACGGCGACGGGGTGCATATACACAGTATGTGCCGGCAGATTAATGGGACTTACAGCCGGGTCTCAGAGTACTTTACCGGAACTCTCGGCGGGACATGGGGATCAGGCCCCGGCAAAGAAGGTTTTCCCAAAAAGGTTGACATTCCTGAGATACCGTATGTCGGCAATCCTTATGTACAGGAACATGTCGATCTGCTCGAAAGCATCCTGAATGGAAAACCCATTAATGAAGCCGAGAACGTTGCTACATCGACTTTGACCGGCATTATGGGGCGCATCAGCGCCTATACCGGCCAATTGGTCCGATGGAAGGACCTTGTGGACGAGACAACCGGCTCTCCATGGTATAATTTAACCCTCAGTCCGACAGAGGCAGATTTTGAAAACAACACCGTACAGGCCCCTGCCGATGAGATCTGTGCTATTCCGGGCAAGGAGTGAACAATCTTTTTTCCACAGTCAAGCCGGCGGATACATATCCGCCGGCTTATTTTTTTGGTAATACTTGGATGACGTCTCTGTTAGTGCAACACAACATCCAAAGGGAATAGGCAGGAACAGCTTAATAGTACTATCAATAGTTTTCCGCAAATTTGTTAAGCAGACCTTTATCTGGACTGTTTACATCGGAATCAACTTCAAATAATATTGTCACAAACTGACCTTTTATATCAGCAATAAACAGCCCCACTGCGTCCAATCGATGCGGTAACCTTCAAATTACACTTGGGGCAAAACTATTGACCCGGTGAAGGTTCTATTTCTCCCCAGCTGGCTGGATTGTTGCCGCTGCCGGTAATTGTTATCCGTCCCAGAGCCATCCCTGTTCCATCCGGTTCTGCAGGCCACGGCCAAGCATCGCCATAAATGCATTCATCAACAATTATCCAGGAAATAGCCGTCGGAACAAGTGGATCATCCGAATCCTGCGGTTTTTCCAGCGTGAGACGCTCGCCTGCATTTGACAGATCGCCTGTCCAAGGGCCGAAAATATTGACCCCGGCCACTAAATCTGTGTTGTTGTAAACCGCTTTAAACGCATTCAAGCGTTGTGCATCCGCCGCAGGATCAAATCCTACAATAACAATCTTGGTCTGCGCAGGCAACTGAATTGACGGAGAAAATTGAAAGTTGACTGCCCCATCCAATGCCCACGGCCCTGCTGAAGTCTGCAGCTCAATTGCCGTATCGGTGGGATTGTACAATTCAATATATTCATCTTGGTTTGTGCCGTTTTGGGGATGGTACATAATTTCCGATATAACAATACTTGGAAGCGGCTGGATATTGGGAGCATTTCGACTCGGCTGCATCGCGAGCCAATACGGTCCTGCATCCGGATAGCGTCCATACGAGAAGCCGTTTTCCTGTCCTTTGAACTTGATGCAATCAACAATCCTGTCGGCATTTGGAACGCCGGGCAGATAAGACAGGAATATCTGTTCGCCCGCCTTATCCAAGCCGAATCCTGTGGAAAGGGGACTGTGGAAACCGGTGACTTCGTCAAAACTGATAAATTGGCCGGATAAAACAGACCGGACCGGAAGCGGCCACTTTTTCAGATTATTCCCATCATCACTGAGATACCAATTGCCATCCAGACTCATCGAATTTCCTGCATTGTAGAGTTCAATCCAGTCGTTGCTGTCATAGCCGGGATAATTCTGGTCAGAAAAATCGGTATGGGCCATAAACTCATTAATAAGCAGCCCTGCCGGCAACGAGGGATCATCAGCCGCAGGAGATCCGCCGATATAGGCACTTTGCCGCCAGTTGCCGCCATAATTAAGCGTACTTGATGGCCGGCCTACAACAATCGCATTCGGCAAAGGCACCAGCGAATGACCGGTTCCATCTGCCGCAATCGGCCAACCACGGCCGTCATTGTATTCAAACTCGGCTAACGTTCCATTCCATGTATCTTCCAGCTTAATCACTTCGCCGCTGTTTGAAAGCGAGCCGGTATAGGTTCCCGCAATCCGGCTGGATAATCCCGGATAACGCGAGTCGAAAGCCGCCGCATTCTTTACCACCAATACAAACTGACCGGGATTGAGAGTGGTAACTGCACTGCCGGCGAAACTGAAGGTAACGCCGCTGGTGAATGAGACAGCACTTAAATCCAGAATTTTATCAACGCTGCAATTTTTGAGTTCGATAAATTCAAATTCATTGTTATCGACATTTAATTCGTTGAGTGCAGGATTGGCAGCGGCGGGATTGTACATCACTTCGGTAATCCGCAGATAATCTCGGATTTCTGAACCAATAGGCTCGCCGGCAACAAACTCAATCGGGGCCGACCAATGACTCCACCGCCCTGTCGTATCTTTCATCTTGCAGCGGACCCGGTAGGTACGGCCGGGTTTTACACCATCGGCGGGAATTTGAATATCTGAATTGAAGGTGGTCAATTCACCGCTTTCCCAGACCGGCTGCAGCTCGTATTTATGCCGAGATAAACCTTTTTTCAGTTCCTCTGAAGGGGCAGACAATTTGGCGATCACTTCCAAATCTGCATAGCAATCACTGCTGCCGCTAAGCGAGACATTGATAACCTGAATTGCTATGACATTCGTCCCGGCTGTTAGATACTGCTGGGGATTGGTGATTTCAAAGGATTTATAAATTGTTTCGTCAGGGATATAACTGAGCCCATAGGACTCCAAAACGGTATTGTAAGGCAGATTTTCTTGAGCCGGAACATTTTCCTCCAGCGCCAGCTGGCCGTTAATCCACAGCTTAAATCCATCATCCCGCAGGATAGCAAACTGAAGAGACTGAATCTTTTCCAGATCAGCAACCGTAAAAGCCTTTCGCAGATAAATCGTGCTGTAATTGCCTCTCATATCATTCAGCGATGTACCCATCACAAGATTTGTGTCATAACCCACAGGAGCTGTGCCTTCGGACCACTGACTATCGTCAAATCCTATCTGCCGCCATGCACCGGTTTGTGCGGAGGGTTCCTGGGTACCCTTGAAATAGCGCCATAAAGCACCCCGATTTATCAAATTTATCTGGGTCGGAGTTGAAGGGCCTCCCAAATTTTCATATTCAGCAATGCGCCACTTCATTGCTGCAAAAGTACCATTGCCTTGCGGACCGCTGAACGCCGATGTACGGAAGCGAAGGTCATTTTCAGGATACCCTGGCGTGCCAATGTATGTAATAGTCGGAGTGTTTGGAATATTCGTCGAATCGCCTTCGGCTCCGGCCAAGGTATCTAAATTGCTGGCGGTACCGGACCAGTAGTATTTGCCGTCAAATGTTCCAGCTGACCAGGCAAATTGCTCCATCAGTGCCACGCCCTCTTCCAGAGGCCCATTGTCAATTGAATTGCTGACCAGCCGCCAGCGGTCGCGGTCGGCAGGTACAAAATCCGCAATCACAGAAGCCAGTTCAGCGATAAGGGGATTAATGACTTCCGGCTGCCATAAAAGATCCCGGAATTCGCGAATGTAGTTGCGGTATTCCTGCTTGATTGGCGCTTTTTCCGGCTTGGCTGTATATTGCCGAAGGACGTGATCGCCATCGTACATCTGGTCATAAATGGCGCCTTTGGCATGATCGCAGCCGTAATTAAAATAGGGACCCCATGTATCATCTACATCGAATGGAAGAAATTGGAGTTGTCCATAGGGATTTTCTGCGGAGTAATTTGGATAAAAATACCACGCACAGTTTTTCAGACAGTGAATGCAGGTTGAACCGGAGAAAATATCATAATGGCGGATGGCTTCTGTGACGGTATGGTAGCGGTACCATTCATCACAATCCAGATAGCGGCGGATAAAATCTGCGGAGGCCTGGTAATTCAGATTCCACCGTATATTTTCATAGTCCGAACTGTCGGCCACTGCATTTTCCCCTTGATAGCGAAGCTGGCGGGCGCCGTCATATATCTTATCCGACAGTTTATACAGATTTGCTTTCGGCAGATTGAGCCGTTCCAGAAAGGCGCCGTCGTAATTTTCGAATGCTAAATAAAGCCCCCAGAAGTCTCCCTCATATTGTCCCTGTGTTCCCGCCGGTGCCTCTTCTAATCCATCGACGACGCGGAAGTGAATCCAGTAGGTTTCCGGGGCAGGCACACCAGCGATATTAAACAGCAGCATATCCATCACTTCATTGAGGCCGTAAGGATATTTACGGTATTCTGTTATTTTATTTCCGAACATTTTGCCTGTGTTGAGATGCTGCCATTTCGAAGGAAATGGATTGCCGTACAGGTCTTTGGCCTGAAAATAATTGCCGCGATTAAAGCGGAATTTCATGGAGCGTTTGCCCCCAAGACCGTAATTGTAACGGCCGTTGCCGCCCCGCAAACGATAGCCGATATGGTCATAGACCTTGCCCTCATAGACAAAGGCGCCTTCCCAGTTATAGACCCTGCCGGCATCCTGTGTTTTAACATCTGTTGTCCCCTGATCGATTCGATCGGCGGCGTTGTAGCCATTGCATTGATATAAATCCGCTGCACGCGTAATCAGCGTATAAACGGGTATAGACGTAAGAATATCTGAACTATAGGAATGGCCGACACCATCAGGATGTACCGAAGCGTGTGTCGTGGTATAATCCGGCACACCGTCATATATAAAACAAGCAAAATTAAGAGAAGGATCATCGGCATACGGCACGCGGATGGAATTGTCGTTCTGGTCCCACGCCTCAATGCGGTACCGAAGCAGGACTCGGTTGGACTGGGGCGACAAACGACAGGTATAAATATTATCGCCGGCAACTGCATCACCAAACAAGCCGTTATCCATCATCAGCACAGTAATCCAAGAATTCTCAAATTCCGGATTTAACGGCTGAGGCTGGTAGGGATCGGCTATCAGGGATGAAATCGGAATTGGCAGATAGGCGGGAATATAGGAGCCGGGCGATACCAGCTGATAGTTTAAATAAACTCTCTTAACGCCGTCCGGGTCTGAAATTTTGGCGGTGATTAGAATCGGTTCTGTTGACCGCGGCTGCTGGGGAGTATGGCGAACCTGACGAATCTGGGGAGGAGCGTTGAGGGCATAGACGCTGTTTCGGCGTCCGGGGGTTGGTGAGCCGTACGACAATTCAGGACGTCCTGCCTCATTGTAGCCGGAGCTGCGCCAGCTTCCTGCCAAGTCATTATCCAGCGACGGATGAATCAGCTCCATTGAAGCGCCTTCGCCGCCAGCAGCAATCGGCCAAGGAAATTCGCTGTCGTAATTGACTTCGTCAATGATAAGGCCGGTCGGGTTTCGCAGAACAAGACGCTCGCCTTCATTGCTCAGCTTGCCTTCAAACGGCCCATAAGCCGGCAGGCCAAACTTGATCTGAAATGCCTCGGGATTTTCACTAACAACAATATAGGCACCGGGATGCATCACCGGCACATTGCGGAAGGTATATTTAACGGCCCCATCAAGACGCCAGCCGTTTAAATCTACTGACATAGCAGAAGCGTTGTATAATTCGACAAATTCGACAGGTTCCTTGTTGCTGTCTGGATGGTAGTGGATTTCATTGATAACCACTTGCGGATAACGCGAATCAAGCCAGTTATCGGCTAAAACTGTAAGGTCCGCAGTATCAACCCAACGGTTTTGGTCCCAATCCGGGCAATCAAAGGCACTGCAGTCTATATTGCTCATCCAGTATGAACTGAACAATGCGGCATCCTGCAGATTTACCTGACAGTCGCCATCTAAATCGCCGCCCAAACAGGATGCGGGCTTTTCCATTGTGGTAAATGTCCAGACATCGCCGATAATTGTCTCAGAAGGATAGATCTCATCAATCCGCCAATAATAAACCGTTTCAAAGTCGAGCTTCGGCAGCGAATAGGATGTCAGCGGATAATTTATCTCAAGCGTACTCAAAGCCGCCGGCGAAGTACCCCACAGAATTTGATGACCGACAGCGCCGGCTCCTGACTGCCAATGCAGTGTTACTCCTTCTGTTCCAACTCCCTGAACACCGTTTGAAGGAAACGGGGTATGGGCTTTCAAATTGACAGTACGGAAATTCCAGACCGGCCCGCTGAACACATAGCCGCTGACTGTAACCTCTTCTATTCGCCAGAAATAGGTTTGATCCATCATCAGTGCAGCGGCTGGAGTATAGTTTTCGCAGCCGGCGGGTCTAACACCTTGGAAAATCCCCGCTGATTCAGGTGTGGCCTTCAGAACACTTTGGTAGTCCGTTCCTAAATAGACGCGATGACCGGTGATATCGGCTGATGTGTCCGACTGCCATGTCAATACCGGCGTCAATCCGCCGGAAATTCCGCCGCTGTACGGCTGGGGATTAGATGGTGCCGCGTATGCTGCAATCGGGGCATCGGGGCCGGCTTGGTAACTGGCCAGCAGCATTGCATCACTCAGCGCGATGTCATAGATACGAAACTCATTGTAACTGCCGTTAAATGCCGGGTCCGGCCACTGGGACCGTCCCAGCCAGTTATTGACATCTTTCAACTGGGATAACGTAAACAAAAGCGGACCGCTGGCTACCCGCTGGCCATTATAATACATCCGTACTTGACCGGCTACATCATCCCAGACAATGGCTACATGCACCTGCTGGTTGACCGGCAATGCAGCAGAATCGATGGTCAATTCAACAGGTGTCCCCAATTCGATGCCGTTACGGTGACCAAAACGGTACGTTCCGCCGCCGGAATACGGAGTCAGGAAAAAATACCCTGAATTGGCGGAGTTGACAGATTGGTTTTCGCCGGCATCACTGATTCCAATGTCAAAAATCCTTTGCCAAGCGGAATTGGATGGGCCGTACCAAGTAACCCAAGCTTCCAGCGTTACTGCCGGGCTGATTGAGGAAATAATGCCATTGGGCAAATCAACATAATTGATGGTAGAGCTGCTTGAATTGGGAAGTTCAGAATTACCCATTTCAAGCGTCGTACTGGTAAAGTAGGCATCGGCTCCATTATTGACAAGCACACCATGGGCATTGCCGATAGAATCGTTTGCATTTCCTGAAAAACTGTATCGATGAATCATCCCTCCATAGGCCGCTATGGAGAGCATACTTAAAATACCTGCGATTAACCTATGTAAAACCGGCTTGCTGCTTCTCATGCTCGTCATCACCCCTATACCCTTAAACAAAATATAACTCTTTTTGTTTCCAATTAATATAATACAGAATATATAGAATCTTCTTTGTTTGTTTCGAATCGAATACAAACACCCTGCCGCTTAAAGCACAGATAAAGCATTCTACCTCTCTAGTTATGCTTTTACCCCCATATGCCGAAATTACAAGGTATCATTGTTATTATATCCATTACTGTTATGGAAATCAATTTCATTTACCATTTTAGACTTAAAATACGCATTTTTATTGAAAAATCCTGCAATTATGAAGCGATATAAATACCATTTGCCCGACGGTTATATTCAGACGTTTGTAAATCTGCCGGGTAATCTCTGCCTGAATAGATTCATTTGTATCAAGACGTGCAAGCTCGACTTTTACGGTCGGTCCTACAGCGGCTACATGAAGAATCCTTGCTTGAATTGAACCTGTATCAAGGGCGGTTTTTGAGATTTCAATATCGTGAGGCCTGATATAAGAAGCTGTTGCAGAAGGTTGAGTCGATTGACTGCCAAACGGGCTTCGTAGAATATTCACATCCCCTAAAAAACTGAAAACAAATGGATTAGCGGGATTATCGTAAACTTCTTCCGGTTTGCCTATCTGCTCGATCCGACCGGCATTCATCACCACAATCCGATCAGCCAGTTCAAGCGCTTCTTCCTGATCATGGGTAACAAAAACGCTGGTTATGGACATTTCATCATGAAGCCGGCGAAGCCAATGCCGGAGCTCTTTTCGAACTTTGGTATCCAGCGCCCCGAACGGCTCATCCAGCAAAAGAATTTTCGGCTCTACGGCCAGCGAACGAACCAGCGCGACCCGCTGACGCTGCCCGCCGGAAAGCTGCGAGGGATAAAGGTCTGCATGACGTTCCAACTGGACTAATTTCAGGAGGGAAAAAACGCGTTCCCTAATTTGGGACTTGCTGAGCCGATACCTCCGCGGCCGCACATTCAAGCCAAATGCAACATTCTCAAAAATAGTCATATGCCGAAACAGAGAATAATGCTGAAATACAAATCCCACCCGCCGCTGTCGCACACTTTGACTGCTGACATCGTCCTCATAAAATAAAACCGGCCCGCTGCCCGGATCCGGCGACTCCAGACCGGCGATAATTCGCAGCAGTGTGGTTTTGCCGCAGCCGGACGGGCCGAGCAAGGCCACCAGCTCTCCATGACTGACAGTTAAACTGACATTTTGGAGGGCCTTAAATGTTCCAAAAGTCTTGCTGATATTGGTAATTTGAATACTCATTCGATACCTCCGATGACCGCGGCGGCTTGTTCGTTTCTGGTTTTCCATTCTACCAGCGACTTCACGGCAAGCGTCAGCAAGGCCAGCAGCGTCAGCAGAGAAGCCATAGCAAACGCACCCACAAAATTATACTCGTTATAGAGAATTTCAATGTGCAGCGGGATCGTAGTCGTCTGACCGCGTATATGGCCGGAAACTACCGAAACTGCCCCGAATTCCCCAATTGCACGGGCATTGCACAGAATAATGCCGTATAGCAGGCCCCATTTGATATTGGGCAGGGTAATACGGCGGAAGATCTGCCATCCCCCTGCTCCCAGCACCATAGCCGCTTGTTCTTCCTCTGTACCCTGAGACTGCATCAGCGGAATGAGTTCTCGTGCAATAAATGGAAACGTTACAAACATCGTTGCCATAATAATGCCGGGCGCTGCAAATATTATCTTGATATCGTGTTCCAAGAGCCATGGTCCCAGCCATCCGCGAGCACCAAACAGCAAAACAAATAGAAGTCCGGAAACAACCGGTGAAACAGCAAATGGCAGATCAATCAGCGTCAGCAGAAGACCTTTGCCGCGAAAGTCGAATTTGGCGATGGCCCAGGCCGCTGCAAGGCCAAAGATGAGGTTAAACGGAACAGCTGTCAGTACAACCAGCAGGGTCAGACGGACAGCCGATCGTGCATAGGGATCGGCAAATGTCTGAAAATAGGGACCTATTCCTTTGCGAAACGCTTCGATGAAAACCGCTGCCAGCGGCAGCAGTAAAAACAAGCCCAAAAACGCAAGTGCAGCTGCAGTCAGCACTATCGGGATCCAAGGTAATTTATTTTTCATTTGGCCTCCGTTTGCCTGCTCTGCAGCATCCAGCGCTGCATAAGATTGATCGTCAAGAGAAGCACAAACGACAGCAGCAGCATTCCGGCAGCAATGGCTATGGCACCTTCATAGTCATACTGCTCCAGTTTTGTGATAATCAGCAGCGGCGCAATTTCCGTTTTCATCGGCATATTTCCTGAAATGAACACAACTGAACCGTACTCGCCGATGGCACGGGCAAAAGCCAGCGCAAAGCCCGTCAGCAGCGATGGAAGCAGTTCGGGGAAAATAACGCGTCTAAATGTCTGAAAAGGAGTTGCACCGAGACTTGCCGCCGCCTCTTCTAATTCCTTCCCAATATCTTCAAGAACCGGGTGAACCGTGCGGACAACAAAGGGCAGTCCGACAAAGGTCATAGCGATAACAATGCCCAGCGGAGTAAAGGCCGCTTGTATGCCCAGCGGCTCCAGCAGGCGTCCGATCCAGCCGGTTGGAGCATAAAGGGTTGTTAACGTAATGCCGGCTACAGCGGTCGGAAGCGCAAAAGGCAAATCGACCATGGCATCGAATAATTTTCGACCGGGAAAACGATACCGCACCAACACCCATGCGGTCAAAAGGCCGAACACCGCATTGACCGCAGCGGCCGCAAACGATGTAGTGAAACTTAACCGGTAGGAAGCCAGCACACGCGGGGAGGTCATCGCCGCCCAGAGCTGATGAGGTTCCATTCGGACGGCAGAAATAACTAAGGCTGATAGCGGAATCAGTACAATCAAGCACAAATACAGTGCCGAATAGCCCAGAGTCAGCCCAAAACCGGGCAGCACATTTTTAGGTTTATACTGCATCTTTATTGTTTAGAAACCGGCTTATTCACCCCTCTTCCTTGGGCAGCCGCCGAACCGCTGTTTATTTAACTCCATAAATCTGATCAAACACACCGCCATCATTGAAATGCCGTTCCTGAGCGGCCTGCCATCCTCCAAACACCTCATCAATAGTAAATAGTTTGATTTCAGGGAAAAGGTTCTTGTATTTTTGTGCAACCGTTTTCATTTGCGGCCGATAAAAGTGCTTGGCAGCTATTTCCTGCCCCTGTTCTGAATAAAGATATTCCAGATAGGCCTGAGCAACCGCCAGAGTGCCCTTGCGCTGGGCAACTTTATCAACCACCGCAACGGGGGGTTCAGCCAATATGCTCAAAGAGGGTATTACCATCTCAAATTTGTCTGCTCCAAACTCTTTGATAGCCAGGAAGGCCTCGTTTTCCCAAGATAGGAAAACATCCCCAATGTTTCTCTGAACAAAGGTTGTTGTAGAACTCCGCGCGCCGGAATCCAGCACCGGTACATTTTTATAAATTTTGCTGACAAAATCCCGAGCATATGCGTCTGCTTTAGATGCATTCTCCTCATCGGGATGAGCAGCCCGATACTTTGCAAGAGCATATCCCCAAGCAGCCAAGTAGTTCCAGCGTGCTCCGCCGGATGTTTTGGGATTGGGTGTGATAACGGAGATATCCGAGCGGGTCAGATCGTCCCAGTCTTTGACATTTTTCGGATTTCCCTTACGCACAAGAAATACAATGGTCGAGGTATAAGGTGAACTGTTATTCGGGAGGCGAGATTTCCATTGCTTATCAATCAGGTTCCCTTTATCCGCAATAGCATCTATATCATATGCCAGCGCCAGTGTTACAACATCGGCCGGCAGTCCGTCAATAACAGCGCGCGCTTGTTTGCCTGAACCGCCATGGGATTGCTGAATAATGACTGTATCTTGGGTTTTAACTTTCCAATAGTCGGCAAAGGCCTTGTTATATTCCTGATACAGCTCGCGCGTTGGATCGTATGAAACATTCAGGATAGTAATTTCCTTTGAAAACGCCCAATTTCCGATACCCAGAATCATCATCCATAATACAGATATGAGATATGTTTTTTTGTTGATTTTCATAGTAAAATCCCTCCTATCAATTCCATATTCAATCTCACCGTTAAAATTTGATTGTAAAATCCGCAAGCACGACATCATAATCCGTTGTTTTCCCGCTGCGGTTACGCTTGGCATCCATATATGACAAGCCGATTTGGGTATTGGGAGCCAATTGGTAGCTGAAGCTGTATTTATGCCCCTTTAAATCAGTCCCCCCGCCACCAAAGGTCGCTTCTGTTAGTACACCAAGAAGAGCATCGGCTTCTATATCCCGATAGTTATAAGCAAAGGACCAAGTGCCTTTTTGCGCGGCCTTTCCTATGCTTGCTCCAGCCAGCCATGCATTGTTTTGGCCGGACTCCGCACCGGTATTGTGCGCCAAATCGCCGAAGACACGCAGAGGCAGACTGCCCATAGGCACTCCAATCTCCGCAAATCCCTGAATAATATCAAAGTCGCTGACATAGTAGCCGCCAATAGCCTTATTGCCGTAAAACTGGCTGCTGTTGGCACCTAATCCTTCCCTTCCTTTAACATTGCCAAAATCATAATACCCCCCGCCGGCTGTCAGATACTCATCGCTGTGACCAAATTGCCATGTGGTGCCGGCCTGAACAGCCCATAAACTGCTGTCGGCTTCCGTCTGGCGTTCTTCGAGCCAGTAGCCTCCAACGGTTCCAAATACCTTTATAGTACTGGATACGCTGGTACTATAAACACCGGCTATTCCCTCTGGGGTAATATCTGTATCAAACATCAAATCACTGTTGCCAACCATATAATACGGATTTTTTATCTTGCCGGCATAAATATTCAGTCCCCCAATTCCTGCCGGATGATAATCCACATAGGCCAAATCCAGCCAGATGTTTTTGCTGGAAAAGGCATTGTCTAAATCCTGATTATTCGATGTCGGCGATCCTTCCCCCAAGGGGGCTTCGCTGTTGCCGCTGGCTAACCGGAATCCATAAGAAAACTCCTCATTGACAGCATTAGTTAATCCAATTCGCGTCTGAATGCGGTTTCTGTTGCGGTCGGCTGTTTTGGAGGCATCGTCTGTCCATTCATAGCGATAGCGAAAATCTCCGAATATCTGCATTTTCTCAAGCCACTGAGGCACAGCAAAATCCTTTTTTCTCATTTCAAGCCGCTGGTCAACAATCTGCTCAATCTGCTTTCTTTCATCAGGTTGCCCAGACGAGTTATCCTGCAGAACAACAGCACCCGACGCGATGGTACCTTGCGCTTGCATAAGCCGGTCAAGTTCGGCCTGTGTTTTTGCGAGCTGTTCCGCAAGATAGGCCGTTCGCTGCCGCTCCATTTCAAGCTGTCTTTCCACATCTATCTGTTTTTGTTCCAGCTGGTTCAGACGTTCCTCCAATGTCTTGGTATCCTGCGGAGAATCGGCATGAGCCGTACACAAAAAGAGGGTGAAAACAAGGATTAAAAAAGCCAATACGGTACTGTCGTCTTTCACTCTTCAGTCCTTTCCTTCTTTTTCTTTTGTTTTATAACGACCATTTTAGTCGTATTATAGAAGATAGAACACCTCTAAATACCTGCACCATCTGTAAACTGGGCTGCCAATGCTTCATCATCCTGAATTAACATGTTCTGAAATACATCCGCCAGGGAAGTATGGTCCAGCCGTTTAGCCGCATAGTTGCGAACATCCAGAAAGAGCGAGCGAAACCGACAAACAGGCCGCTGATCACAATGTTCATAATGCCTCAAAGAAACGCAGCCAATAGGTGCCAAAACACCATCAAAGTGCCTTATTACCTCTCCGGCCGTAATTTTGTGGGGCGGCTTAGCTAATATGTACCCCCCCTGCTTGCCCATTGTGCTGGCTACCCACCCTTTGGCTTTCATTTCGAGCATAATATGCTCCAGAAACCGTTTGGGGACATTATTGCGGCGGGCAAGCTCACGAATTGGAATGGGGCCTCGCTGATAATGCTCTACCAGAGTAAACAACGCTCGAAACGCATAATCGGTTTTCATCGATATTTTCATCGTTACCGCCTATATACGACTGAATTAGTAATATATTAGCAAATATGACTGCACCAGTCAATACCTAAATGTAAAAAAAGCAATCAGCTGATCTTTACGATAAATACAAAGACAAAATCAGGCATGAAAGAATACAAACGGGTAAATTCTATGTCTTTGAAAATAAATGAGTTACTGTTTTTTTTTACCACAAGCTGTTCTCTGTGATAAGCATCGTATCGGCTGTCAGTAGCAATACCAATTACCTCGTAAACTTTCTGGATTTCATTTTGCGATATAAGGGCAATTGAACAACGAATTTGTACAGGGGATTCATCCACCGTTAAAATCACTGTTTTTTCTAAATCATTCAGTTTGGATTGATGAACAGACGCCCAAGTCAAACCGCTCCTGCAGGCATCTTTGGCGTGCTGCTGGAGCTGTTCCATTCGAACCTGATAGCCCAGAATTTTGGAATTTGCCGAAAAAATCGCCATAGCCATCCCCATCAGGGGGATTAGAACAAAGACAATCATTAAGATAAAACCACTATTTCGCTTCGTATTCATAAGGCCTTTCATTGCTTTGCCGCTTGGCACATGGATTCAAATTATTATCAATCAGGATCCTTGAAGTTAACCATCCATTCAGGCCATTGAGGCAGAGGTTTTGAAGTATCAAAACCTTTGTGCCATTTGAGCCGCCACAATTCCTTAGGGCTTACTGCAGAAACATCGCCATTAGGAAAAAGCACATTGAGCATGTTTCGATGCCAATCCACACAGAATCGCTGCATCTGGTTGTCAGGCTGGGCAGCCCACTGGGTATTTAATAAATAGTCTCTGCTTTGCGGAGGTACATCACTATCTTCAGGACGTCCGGTGTACCATAAGGCATCCAGAAACAGCGGGATTTTATAGCCGCCCACTACATCGATTGTCCGCCAGCTGTATTGGGTATCATGTCCTTCTGTCTGGATAACTTCAGGGGGAGTATCGCAGACCCACCCATTTAATCCATAGCTGCCTGAAAGAATAGTCTCTGCCTGTCCTGATTGGGAAGTGCTTTTTCCCGTTCCGTATGTTTGACGTGCAGCCGGACAAAACTTTAGTTTCGGGGTATCATAATACGCCTGCATCGCATACGGCCACAGGTCTGCACTGCGGCTTTGCAGTAAAACGCCGCTTGGATCAGCATAGGAATAATATCCTGCAAAAAAGCGGCCGTCGTGGTCTTCAGCGTACAAGGTAAACAATTCTCCCCACTGCGACAGATTAGCCATACATAGCACCTTTCTTGCCTGTTCTCTGGTTGCCCTGAGAGCCGGCAGAACAATCGACATCAGCATAGCAATGAGACTAATAACAACCAGCAGTTCGACTAAGGTAAAAGCAGTTTTCTTGCGATGGACATTTGCTTTCATGGCTTATATCTCTTTTTTGATAAAGTAAACATGTGTTTGTTGGAATTTCTGTTTGGATTGACCAAGGATAGGCCGCTCGTTCCAGACAGCAAGTTCCAGAGCAATCGGCCCCTGTTCGTTTTTCCATACAATCCATTTAAGATACACATTCGGCAGTTCCCAGACATCTTCCTTTCGGTCCCTCGGCAGATTGGATTGACGAACGACTTTGCCGTCTGCCAAGCAATAACTCACTAATCCGCCGGCCTGCTTAAGAATAAGCAGATTGCTGCTGATGCGGGGATCCATCTCTATGACAGATAAATGATCCGAATGCTCCACATCCTCTTGAAGATGCTTGAGCATATGAAGCGTCTGCGTCAGTGTTTGATAGTCCTTATAGCTTCGGGGCAGCTCTGAAATAATTTGGTGCATCGGTTTGGTCAGCAGTGCCATCATAACAACAAGTGCTGCCAGCACAGCCAGCATCTCCATTATTGTATAGCCCTTGAGCTTCACTGTTTGAGCTCCTTTTGTGCTGCAACATAGCGGACCAAAGAGGTCTTAACCGTTTTCCTTCCTGATTTTGCAGACAGAGTCAGCTGAATTCTTTGAAGTCCCTGCCATTGCCCCTCCCCCTCAGTTATGTCAATACGGCAGTCAACATTCGGCCAGAGGCAGGCAAACGTATCCTTGGCAATAGGTTTTCCAGTAATGTCCAAAGCATCCATCTGAGCCTGCCCAGCAGCAAGCAGCGTATGCCGAATCCAGCGCAGGTCATTTGCTTTCTTAAATGTACCCCCGACAGCTGCCAGAGCACCTATCAGGATTGTCAGCACACTGATAGCAGTTATCAATTCAAAGCTTAACACGCCAAACCGTTTTTTGTGCGCGTGAAATCTAAAACTAAAATTTTTCATAAAAACATCTCGATTATTTTCACCATCGGCAAATACATTCCTGCAATCACAAATCCCACAAAACAACCAAGACCCACAATTATCAATGGACAGCATACAGCATTCATCAGATTGATTCGATAGTGGTATCGGCTTCGGTATAGATGCTCGAGGGCATCAAGAATCTGCGGTGTATTGCCCTTATTGATAGATTCATCAAAGGACCAAACCAAGGCCTTGTCAAAGCCGCACTGCTGGGCGGATTTTGCAATATTTTGCCCCTCCTCCACTCGACTAAGCCACTGCTCGAGCCGTTTTCGAAAACACCAATTCATATCGAGGTCCAGCGCATTTTGAATTACAGTATTGACAGGCCAGCCGGCCTGCAGCCCTACTTTCAGCATTTCAATCAGCTGCAGATGTGCTCGCGTTTTCTCAAACCAATGTATCACAGGCAGATGCCACTTGAACCAATCGCTCAGACGGTTTGTCAGACTAAGACGCCCGGACCTGCGGCGATAAATACTGCTGAATACACAACGTAAAACAATCAGCAGAATAACGGCGGCAATAACAGCTGCATTAAAACCTCTTGGCCCCATTATAAATTGCACTATTTGAAACAGTATCTGCGTGACGGCAGGCAATGCTGTCTGATGATCACTCAAATCTTCAAGAAGCTGTGCAAATTGGGGTATTATAAAAACAGCCAAACCCAATACAAAAAAAACTGCTGCAATCATAACCAGCAGCGGATACCAAGGATGAACCGGCCGAACTCGTCTGTAATTGTCCACTCTTTCGGTAATATCTGCCAAAATGGTTTCAATAGCATTCGGAAGCTGATTCATTTTTTCGCCACAGCGAACAGCAGCCAGCAGTTCCGGAGGGCACTTGGGATAGCCGCGGGTCAGTGCCTCCGAGAGCGTCCAGCCCTGCGTCAGCCATTCAGCAATATCTCTGAAGATGCGGGACCGCCGTTTTTTTTGACCCTGTGCTGCAGCGTTCAATACCATCGGCAGCGGCAACGACTGCCGCATACTCATTCGGACAGCCGACAGAACATCCAGCGCCAGCGTATATCGGCAGGTCAGCTTGTAGCGAACAATTCCAACCACAACAAGAATAAACAGAACAATTCCTAAGATGTGAAATACTGCTGTTAAAAGGGCTAATAAAATCAGATATTTGAAAAGAATGATAACAATAATAGCAAACGACTTGTACCAAGGAGTTTCCAGATGACCGGCTGTCGGGACCAATCGCACCAGTACAATAGATGCACAAAACAGACCTATTGCCATCACAACGATCCAGAAAGCCTCGTCAGTAATACCAGCAATAGCACCTCTGTCAAAATCAATTGCCGACAGGATCATACCAGCCATGGCAAACGGCAGTAAAATCAGTCCCAAAGCCGGTTTTTTCCAGATCAGAACGCAGAAGACAGCGAAAAAGATTAGATTTCCCAGATAAAGCATCCACATACTACATCAAAACTTGAGTTATTTTTACCATCGGCAGAAACAAAGACAAGATAATCAGACCAATAATGCCGCCAAGGAGGATAATTAGCAGCGGCATCAGTACGGCCTGAAGCTGGGATTGGAGGGTATAGGTCTTGGCAGCATACAATTGCGCTAGCCCGTCCAAATTCTCCCTCAATTCATTCCGCTGCGATCCGAGCTGCACCGAATAAAGAAACAAATGGCTGATTACGGAGCAGTTCAGGCCTGCCTCCATTACATTAAAGCCCTCGCGCAGCTGGCCGGCCAGCAGAACACAGTCCTGCTTGAGCCGCTCGCTGCCGGAAGATTGTCCGGCCAATTCGACTGCTGTATCCATCGTACAGCCGGCCTTGATTAAGGCCGACAGGGATTCTGCAAAGCGGGACATCAATCCGTTTCGATAAACCCGCCCCAAAAGCGGGATATTGTCCAGTACTTTCTCCTTAATTTGCCGGCCTTCCGGAGAAGCCGACAGCACTATCCAGAACAAAATACAACCACCTATAAGGATGCCGGCTCCAATCCAAAATGACCAGATATGCTCGGCCAGATTTAAAAGAAAAACTGTCAGCATCGGAAGCCCCAATCTGCCATCCGACATGTCCCACATCAATTCGGCGAAAGCGGGAACAACCATTGTAAAAAGAAACGTTACCAGAATTGCTGCAATCAGCAAAATCATCAGCGGATAGGAGATTGCCTCTATCACAATTCTGCGGGTCCTATGCTCAACCTGCAAATGGCGGTTTAAGTTCGCCAGCATCTCATGCAGCCGGCCTGTTTCAATGCCTGCCCTAAATATCATATTGTACAGCGGCGGAAAGTGTTTCTGCCGTTTTTCTATGGCTTTGTCAATCGGAATTCCCTGCTCAAGATCATCGGCAATGCTGTTGAGTAAGCTTTTCATTCGGCCAGAACCTGCATCGTGGGCCAGTTCACGCAATCCTCGCTCCAGCGGAATGCCGGCCTTGGTCAGTGAGGCAAGCTGTTCATTGAAGAGCATAAATTCGCTGCGGCCGACAGGATGCGGAGCCGGCGCCGGCTTGGCCTGCTCCAGTTCGGTCACTTGCAGGCCCAGTTCCTCCAGCGATATCCGGGCCTGATCTATATTGGCCGCTTCAATGGTTCCGGTCATCAGACGCCCTGCTTTCGTACAAGACCGATATTCAAATAATGCCATAGATTATTCCTTTGCATGGGACATAAGGCGGATTTTATATCGAAATGCCGACGGCATCGGCTCGCGGAGGACGTCGGCTGTCTGGAGGATATAGGCATCCTCCTGCCTGTAATAAATCAGAGGTCTTTTTGTTACAGGATCACAGGGCAGACGTATTTCTGTTATCTCACCCAGTGAGTTTGGTAAAAGGCCATCATAGACAGATGCATAATATCGCAATCCCTCTATGCATTCGAGAACCGCAATAAAACGATCGATCTGCTGACACATTTGTTCGGCTTGTCTGCTCGTATAGACAGGCAGGGTTTCTTGTTGCGTCCTGATCTCATTGACATCCGGTATTGCTGCAGTGCCATCGGATAGCATCTCCATCATCGGATTAAACTGCTCGGTCTTCTTGCGATCCGGTGCATCTGTACTGTCTGCGACTAAAAAAGGCATCGGCAAATCCTGCAGAGACCGATAGAGACTTGGTGCACCGGGAGTCTGAATCCATAGTTCGATCTGGGTGAGCATTGCAGCAGCGTTGGCGGCTGCCATCATAGCCAGCTGGGGATTTGAGCGGCACACCATTTGCCGGCTGATGCTGAGGCCGGATTGAAGCCATTCTGCAGCGCTATTATACTCCCGCCGGACAATATGATACCGAGCTTTGAGGGCTGTCAGCCTGCCGTATCGATAAATATCCATAAGAAAATCAAGATATTCCTTCGGCGTCAAAGTAAACAGCGCTGATTCATCCGGATGAACCGCCGATACCGGATAACTGTTTATAGGAGAGTGGCTGTCCAGAGCTGGCCACTCAATATTTCTGCAGATGCTTGCTTTCTGGAGCAGTTGAAGTCTATCACGACAGCGTTCAAGCTCAGTGGCTACGGCTTTTATGTCCAGTTGCTCAGCCGGCAGACTAATCTGCTGTTCTATCAATTCGAAGTCGGGATTTTTTTCCGGTTGATTCGGGTCTTCTGTGAATACCTGCAAATAAATCGGCAGCGAAGCTTCATTTGTCAGATCGGTCTTTAACGGCAGCAGATGAAACATTGGCCGGCCGATGTCCGCCGCTGGCGTCAGTTCCACAATCTTCATCGCCGAAGCAGAAATCCATTGCAGAATGTTTGGGTCTGCAGGTCCCCTTGCAGGTAATATATTGGGCTTCGGTTCTGCCTGATTGGGGGCATCGGCCAAACTGCAGACACAGACGGTTAAAATCAACAATAAAAAAAACGCTTTACTCATATATCAGATGAACCTCATTTCTGTTTCGATTTACACTCCGCAGACACGGCGGATTTCATCTTCGGTGGTAATGCCGCGGCTGACCAGCCTCCGCCCATCGTGCATCAGATTCATATGACCGCGGGAAGCCAGAATGGCATCCAGCGTTTCCATATCGCTGCGGTCGAGAATCGCCTTGCGCAGCATCCCGTCAAGCTCTACCATCTCTGCAATCAGTACCCGCCCATGATAGCCTGTCATATGACACCGAGAGCAGCCGACCGCTTCGTAAGCTCCATCAGGCAACTGCCTTTTGCAGCTGTCGCATAGTTTTCTAACCAGACGCTGGTTAAGAACCGCATGTATACCCGATGTAACCTGATACGGTTCAATGCCCATCTCCAGCAGACGCAGCAGCGCACCGCTGCAGCTGCCGCTGTGCATCGTTGTCATCAGCAGGTGTCCGGTCAATCCGGCTTCTACTGCAATTCTGGCCGTTTCAGCATCCCGAATCTCGCCTATCATCAGCACTTGCGGGTCTTGACGCAGCAGTGACCGCAGCGCCATGGGAAAGGACATCTGACCCTGCGGCTCTATTTGAACCTGAGTAATCCCTTCAATGGCCCGTTCGACAGGATCTTCCAATGTCACGATGCTGTTGCCGGGAAATTGCTGCAAAATATAGCGCAGCAATGCGGCCAAGGTTGTACTCTTGCCGCTTCCAGCCGGTCCAGTCAGCAGAAGAATACCCTGATTTCTGCAGGCAAACTTCCGCAAAGCGGATTCGATGAAGTCATTAAGGCCAAGTTCATCCAGCTGCATCAGGCCGCGATTTTCATAAAAGATTCGAACCACTGCCCGCTGCCCATAAATCGTCGGGAAAACTGCCAGCCGCAAGTCTGTAATAGTCCCGGCTTCCGACGCCACAGAGATATCCTTGAATCCCTCCATCCGGCCTTCCTGAGGGATATCGTTGCGGTAGGTCAGAAGTCCGGCCAAGACTTTTAATCGGGCTATGATATTTTCACTGATTGCCTTTGGCAGCGTTTCCACCGTATTAAGCGACCCGTCAAGTCTGAATTTAACCAGCAATGACTTGGCAGTCGGTTCAAAGTGGACATCGCTTGCCCCATATCGAATGGCTTCCGAGAGAAGTTGTTCAACTAATGCTGCAACGTTAGGTTGTGATGTCTGATTCATAAATTTTTTTCCAAAAATATATTGGGCTTTCACAGAAACGGACGACCAGCAAGTCCCTTTTGTTACCTAAAAAGAGCAAAAAAATCCAACTCCCATAAACAAAAAGGCCTGTCGTCAAAAGAATCAAGGACAGGCCTTTTACGAAAAATCAGACTAATTTAAAGTTAAGGAGCCCGATACATAAGCTTGAATTTCGCACCATTTTTCGGATAAAGATAACGTACCGTTGAGGTGGCTTGCACCCATTGAAAATCAGCACCAACAGAAGTCTCTAAACCCACATCCAAGTCGCAGTTATAAGTGCCTCGAACAATCAGGCCGGTTCCGGAACTATACACTGTTCCATCAGCATTATAGGTTACCCATCCAAGGGTCAGCTTGTGGTTCTCTGAAGGAGTCAGCTGCTCGACGATAAACTTGCCATATCGCCCTGCCGAAGTTTTGTATACAAAATAGGTGCCGGGATTGAACTCCATACCATCGGAGCCGTAAATACTGGCGGTGCTCATCTGGCTTTCTAATGTTACTACGGCGGCCCGGTTTAGGGCGTCATAATCATGATATACGGCACGCCAAAAACGTGAAATAACGCTGAAATCTTCCAGCTTAACCCGGCTGTTCCAGTTGATGTCGCTGTTTTCACACCAATTGGGCATTATACAGTCGGACACCATCCAATTATCGGCCACAACAGACAAATCGCCAAGATTTACTGAACGGTCATCATTTATATCACCCGGATACCGTTCAACATACTGACCTGTCAATTGCAGATTAAAGTCCCCCGGGTGCGTATTCCAATTGGACCATAGTTCCATATTGGCCGGCTGGCCGGAGACCTCCGCAGCATACCCTGTGCTGGACGGCCATGGATTATCCCATCGGCCGCAGACTCCAGAGGTAAACTCATTGTATTCACCCTGATAGAGATAGCAGGTGAAGATATATGTCTGGTTCGGTTCCAGCCAAAGATTGGAAAAAGGCATCATCACCCAGCCGCCGGTAAAGTTTGACGGAACCAGCTTGACGCTTGGGGCGAGTATGCTGCCATCTGCTTTCCGTGCATACATAATCAGATAAACCGCGTGGCCATGTCCTTCCGGGTTTGTGTAATAATCAAACGGATCATCAAACCGGAAACCTGCTGAGGTAACGTTGGCTGGACGGGTTAATGTGATACTCTGCCCAACGCCGACGTTGCGTTTGTCGACCCGATCATCTCCGCCAAACCAGATAACCGCATTGTGCTGGTCATGAATCACATTGAAATCCAGCAGAACTCCAATCATCGCCCACGTGGTCAAAGGACCATAGATATTGTTGGTTTCATAGGTTTCTTCAACTTCGCCTTCGGTATCCACCTGTGCATACATTCTTTTAATTCCTTCGGTGGCATAGGTATAGGTTACCATCATTGCATCTGAGGCACCTGCTGCCAAACTGGAGAATCTTTTCCATCGATCCCCTACGGTACCCGGACTGGGCAAAGAAGCTCGGTCGGCATACCAGTCCAGATAAAAAGACCCCGCATTGGTAGTACCCGCATTATGAATAGTTACGGTTACAGCAACCGGCTGGCCAACATGCGGAACTTTGGGATTGAGGCTAATAGAGGTAATCCGCAAATCGACGTTAATATACTCAAATTCATACGCTCCCATATCGATAGCGGCTATACTGTCCCCATTGCCGTCCAGCGGACGGGGTTTACCATCCAAATCCTCGGCCGGAGCATCAAAATCGGACCCGGCATCAATGCAGGGGCTCGAGGCAGTCAAATGGTAATCACCGCTGCCTGTAAACAGAGGATTAGCATTTATATTCCCCGTGCCGGCAAAACCGCCCTGAATGTCGCAGTAGGAGGCAGTAGGGCCCGGACTGCTGTAATAATCGACAATCTGATTGGGACTGTTGCCCCAGAAAATGCAATTTCTCAAGGTGGGACTGGATGTATTGGTATAAAGTGCCCCCCGCCTGCTGCATACGCTGCCGTATTATCAGCAAAAGTGCAGTTGATAATGCTGGGCCAGGCCTGATGATAGGAAATCGCTCCTCCATAGGATGCTGAACTGTTGCTGACAAACAAGCAATTGATAATCGAGCCGTATGTTTGATAATCTCCTAAGATCGCCCCGCCTCCAAAGCCGCCTGCTGTAGAGGAGTTTGACTTGAAAATGCACTTTTCAATCCGGGAATTTGTCTGCCACTGCCAAATGGCTCCGCCGTTATCAGCACTGTTGTCCTGAAACAGACACTCTTTAATCACCAGATTGGAACGGAGATCATACACGGCACCGCCGACAACAGTGGCAACATTGTTGAGAAATCTGCAGTTTTGCAATGTTGTGCTGAAATCAAACCCCAGACAGCTGTAGGTTGGGCTTTCAATATACAGCGCCCCGCCGCTCGAAGCACGGCCGTTCTGAAATATAAAACCGTCAATGATGCTGTAGGAAGTAATCTTCATGCACCGTACAGAATTGCTACCGTTGATAATTGTCGGATAAACGGCGGGATTGCGATCATCAAGTGTCGGTGATGCCATAGCATTTGGAAAACCGCCATACATCACAACAACTTTGTTCAGTGTCAATTCGCTGGTTAGGTTGTACGTTCCGCTCTTTACCCAGATCTGGTCACTGGGAGCATAGCAAATCATATACAGCGGGCTTGCAGCAGCGATGGCAGCAGAAATCGAATTGAAAGCTGTTGGCCAGCTTTTGCCATCTCCTCCGGGCGCAACATCCGAATCAACATACCAAACGGCAGCAGAGAGACTCCCTGCTAAATAGAAAAAGAAAAGAAACAATACTGATTTGCCTTTCATCTTTATACCCTCCTAAAAATGTATGCCATTGAATATTTATTCTGACATCTTTTTAGGCTTTGTCAAATACAAAAAAAGAAATGCAAAAAGAAAATAAAGATTAAACAATCATAAAACTGGCCTTGTATTCAGCCTTTATTATGTCTGTTATTTACAGAATTATTTTTTGTCTTTTTATCCAAAATCTGGTAACATATAGGAATGTAAAAGCGTCTTTGATTCCAAAATGAGCGTGGACGCAGAAGAAGGGATAATGGCCATGAATCCAGAGACCTTGCGGCTGGCATTTGAGCTGACGGGTAGTACGGCTGCAGAAAAAAGCCAGATGTGGATATTATCTGCAATGCAGTACTATGGACCAGCTATCGTCAGCATGCTGTGGCGGATTCTGGGCAGAGAAGAAGATGTTTGCGATGCCTATCAGGAAACTTTTCTTCATCTGGCCTATCTGCCTCAGCAGCAAAAACCAGCCAACCTTCGTGCCTATCTGTTCCGTACGGCTTCCAATGTGGCCATATCCATGCTCCGCCGGAGGCAGATTGAAAAGAAATATCAGGAGCAGATTCAGCACAAAGCAATTCCGTCTTCTCCTGATCCTGCCGGTTTTTTGGATGCAATGGATCTTCAGCAGCAGCTTCGGGAAGCCATTGCTCATCTTCCGGACTATTTGTCCGATGTTGTTGTGCTGCGGGACTTGGCCGAACTGCCATATCCGCAGGTGGCTAAAATTCTTGGAATAACAACGACAGCCGCCAGAGTTTACCGCCACAAAGCAGTCAAACTGCTGGCTCAGTGGATGTCAAAATTAGATAAGCGGGACGACTTATGAAGACAATAAGATTAAACAATCTGTGCAGAGTTTTACAGCAGCGCAAAGTCGGTCTGTTTGATTCGTTCAGACAGCACGTGCAGCATCGCTTAATTGAACATATGGCAAATTGTCCGCGGTGCCGTAAACGCCTTGGTCTGGCCAGTCGGTTAGAAATCGCTTTGGCTATGATTAAATCCCAGCCCCATCATATTGATCTTTTACAACGGGCTAACACGCAAACATTAGCTGTATTTGCGCATGCACTTCGGTATGCTCCGAAATCACAAACATTGCGCATCAGCCGGCCAGAGCCAATTTGGGCAGTTAAAAACAGGTCCCTTATTGATCGTCTGCTGAATATTGCAGCGTGTCTTTTTGTTGTTCTGATGATGCGTTCGGGAATTTTTCATTCGCTGACCAGTTATAAAGAACAAAGTGAAGCCGTTATTCACAACTATTACGCCCGCAATCTTGACAGCAATATGTTCAATGAAATCTTCCCCAATAACGACACGCTGGCGTGACTGAAATGGGCACATTTCTTTATCTTTGCAGACAGAAAGAAGCGGCTGAAAAACTGCAAAAGTAAAATATATAAATTTTGTCGAGTTTTTCATCGTTTCTAACTTCTTAAATTCCTCAGCATTAGATTCCAACATATATATTGTCAGGCATTTTTTCTAAACTTCGATTTATTTATTTCTTGAAATTTTGCCGATAGTGTGATATAGTAAAATACGCGGGTTAACCCCTGCGGTGTTAGTGTCAGAGGCCTATATTTGGAAGAACCGATGACATCCCCAAGGGAAGCCAGGTCGGGAGTGGATCGGGTATGCCTGCACGACAGGACATTCGGACAACCGCAACGGCTGCCCACATTAGAATAAGGGGTTTCTTTCCACATGCCTGCTGCACGGCATACGCGGAGGTGTACCTCACATAAAAAAGGCCTGTCCTCGTTACAGGCCTTTTTTATGCGTTCAGCCAACTGCTGCAATTGTAATAAACTCTGCTCTACTGCCTCTGTTCTAATTGTTTCACTATTATTTTCAAGGCAGGATTGCCAACGGGAAGCTGACGGCTCAGATTCCAGTTTTCCAAACCAGCTTCCAGCGAACGCAAAAAACCATAATCCATATCCCCGCATCGTGTTGCAACAGGCTCGTCTCTTTCCTCCCAGCGCTGGTATCTTCCTGTAATTGTCGCCATATACCAGCGATAGGGAAATTCGTGTTCGACAATCAAAGGATCAAGAGCAGAAATATCGATATTATGTGCTTCTTTCAGATTATGTTCAGTTACTTTCCTAGTTATATCACGCGTATAATAGTGTTCGCCCCAGTACTGACTTTTCTGACATTCAGGCAATTCGAAAACTTGCCCCAATTGTTCGGCTTCCCATTTATCCGGTATATAGGCATCTAAAAATGTCAGGTGAAATTGTGTGTTCGGATATTTTCGGGCAATCTGTCTGGCTGCAGAATGAATAACCCACGAGCCGGCGGAATGTCCAACAAGATGAATGTGCTTAAACGGTCTATCCAGCTTCAGCACAGCCGCTGCGAGTCGGGGGCCGGCGATGTCCCGGGCATACTGCGCCGCCTGTACCGATGTAAAGACCACTGAGCCGCCCTTCCAATCATACGAGGCACAAACCCACTCATTCGGATCTATCCGAGCGGCGATTGCCTCGGCCATCTGGCTTGGCCAGTCATCCTCGCCCTTATCCAGCCAGCCATGCGTTACCACTGTCAATTTGTCTGCTGTCGGAATAATGCATAATCCATCCTGAATTACCACATTCGGCTCGGCAGAATGTGCCGGCGTCAGCAGCTCATGCTGAACAGCAAACACCCCTTGATCTGCTATCAACAAAAGTCCGGGGGCCTTTGGGGTAATCGTTACAGGGGCTTTGAGATATTTTTCCAGCCCGGCATTTTCCATCAGTTTTATGACTTTTTGGCGGGCGCTAAAATCCCCGCGGACGAAGGTACAGAGACATAAGAATAAAATGATCCTGCTCTGCTTTGCTGTCACACATCGGCTCCTGCCTTATTTTTTCTGCTTCATCACAGTACGCGCCCGCAAGCCGTCTTCTTCAAACGTAATTCCCAATCGAACCTGCTGGACTGCTTGCATGGGGGTTAATAAATCATCCGGCATTCTCGGCTGTCCCGGATGTCCAAAAACTGTCGATTCAAATGTATGAAATTGTTCATTCCAAACATATTGACCCCCGCCGGGGCAAGTCAGCCTTGTATGCCAATACCGCAAGTGGAAATCGGTTTCACTCAATTCTCCTTTCCGCATTCGCCATTCGGCCAGAATCGGCAGATGTCTCCACGACTGCATCTGGAGATAGCGGTTCCAGCTTTGTGATGCAATTATTTCAATCACCTTCCATGCCTTTTCATCAGCCTGCACAGCAAGATTTTTGCCAAGCCACTGGACCGGCGCTTTGGTGCCATTTTGGCGGGCTGATACACTGGCACGCTCAATCGCCTGCTGAAGAAGCTTTTCATGGGGTGTTATAATCAGCTGGTTTGGCAGTGCTGCATAATACAATGACGGCGGATTCTGCTTTGCTTGCTCGTACTGAAAGGTAATCTTGACATAAGATTTCTGCTGCCAGTTCAGTGTTTCCCACACAGTCATATTCGGTGCAGTCTGCTCGATAAAAGCACGCAAGCCGACAAGAAAGATGGTCAGCTGGGATGGGCTGTCAACATCCATTGCAGCCGCAAGCGGCAGTCGATTGATATTTTGTTCCAGATACTCAAAAAATTCGTAATCCAAGGTATGGCCGGAAAGGATGCCGGCCAGTTCTCCCCAAAAAGAATCTTCTTCGGCGTATATTGTAATCCATCGCCCCAGCCAACTAAGCGGATGGGTGTTTATCCATTCCGGTCCGCCCATCGGTCGGGCAAAGCCCCCCGCCAAGCGAACCGGTTCGGAGTCTGAATCGATAGCTAAAATTGCCTGCAGAATTGTTTTTGCGTGAGGATCTCCATCATCAGGTTGAAGAAAATTCTTGCCGCCAATCTGCATCAGCTGGCGATATTCACTGTCTGCAATCAGCGGACGGATAGTTATGTCAATATCTATTGTATCGGACTCCAGCAGAACTGCAGCAGCAACAGGATCAAAAAAAGTGCGCCAGCGAGACTGATAACTGCTCCGAAAGCGGTTATACTGATTGCGTTCCCTTTCTGTAGCTTTTTCAATAGCCAGCTCGCTGATGGGTGTCATAAATCGAAGATTTCCATAAACAGAAGAGGTGATTCCTGCATTGGTAATAGTAATATCCCCTATATCTGGCGCCCAATTCAGCGCTGTCGTCTGCGCAGCGGCAAGGTCAAATCTATCTTGATTATCCAGATAGCCGGCCTGAAGCTGTGATAAAACTGTCGAAACCAGCATTCTGCGAGCTGCCCCTATGCGCCAGCGAGGACTGCACCAGCGGCGAATAGCTGCATCAGTCAAAACCAGAAATGCTGTTTGCCTGTTTTCATCCGCCGGATAACAGCTGCGGAAAAAGGCATATTCACCCGCTTCAGCCAAAGAGGGCTGCTTGCCTTGGGCTGTCTTTATGATTTTTTCCAGCTGAACCAGCGAATTGCTCACAATAACTGCATTATCAAGGCGAGCCAAATATGAACTGACTGTCCTATCCGGAGAAACTACCGCCTGATAAGGTATTCCGCTGACCATTCCGGTCAATTTCTTGGCATCTTTAACTTTCTCCAGCGCTTCCTGCTGTTTAGATTCGGTATTGGAATAGACCAGTCGAGCTATTGGTGCATCAAAAAGTACAGCCGAATCTGTTCCAGCCTTCCAATACAGATCAGAACCAGTCAAGGCAACACTGGCTATCGTTTTAGGACCCCAAAAACGCGACCAGCCATCCAGCCAGACACACATCTGCCGCTCGTACGATTCGATATTTTGAGTTTGAAACTCATCCGGAAGATACCACGTCCCTTTAAGCCTATCCAATAAATGCATCATCGACTTGAATGTCGGATAAAAAAGAGCATGCTGGTCAGCGGGAATAAAACGAGCTAAAGCATCCTTTTTAAATACAATGCCCTCGTTCTGCTTGTTCCAATCTATTGCCGATGTTGTAATGCCTTCAATACCAGCAATGTCAACTACACGCGGCTCATTGAATCGGGTCTGCAGAGTCCGATCGAGTTGAATATTTTCCATAACTGCTTTGCGGCCGGTAAAAAAGAGCATTATATCTTCAAATGGATCCTGTTCGGGCAACAATCTGCCTTGCTGGCTCACTCCTGAACACTGCTGGTCATCCAGTATTTTCTGTGCCTGCTTGGCTCGATAGGCAAACCATTCAGTTCCAGTGAATCCGCAACTTTGCAGAAGGGTGTAATGGTTTTTCATCGCTGTAAAAAAATGCCGTTTTGCCGAAGTTTGCTCAGCATTCACCGGTTCCTTAGAAATCCTGAATCGTACAGCCGACATACTCTTTAAATTCGCTGTTGGAAGGAAAATAATGCCGGTTATCGGCAGAGAATGGCTGCTTTTAATCGCAACAGATGCATTATCCAGCAACTGCCCAACCGATTGAATCCGCCAAAAATCGGGGCGGTTTTGTCCACCAGACTGGATAAATTCACCAAAATCGATATAGATTTCTTCTTGCCTGTCGCCGGCCGCATAGGGCAAATAATATTTGATTTGCTGCCTTAGACCCCAATCAAGCGGAGCCGGCGACGACAGCACCTTATCCGGCCACTGTCCTTCAATCTCAATCTGCCGCAGAGGCAGACAGTAATACATTTCTGTATTCTGTGAGAAGACGACAGAAACCGTAAAGCCGGCAGCAAACACTGCTGCAAAAAGGTAATTTTGTAGCCTCATTTTAAACACCTTCTTTCTGGCTTACTTTAGCAAGTTCCACAATTCTGCTTTGATTGGATTCAAAAAATCCCTTTTTCTTTAAGAACTGATACAAGAAAGAAATCCCAACCAAAATCAGCCCTGTCGTCAGAAAAGTAGCAATTCGGTATTCTGTTCCCAATACCCACATATCCAGATTAATTTTGCCCAGCAGGATGGCGAAAATTCCAAAGGAAAGATATCGAATCCAAGCCGACCTGACAACAAAGCCGATAACAAGCAAAAACGCAGCATAAAACGCCCACGAAACAGATATATACATGCGAGACAGGAATTTCCAGCTATCCAGCACCGGTGCCTGCATTCTAAAATACCAATAGATTTCTTCAGACAGCAGAATCCAAAGCAGTATCAGTGATGCCATAACAATAGCCGCCGGCAGGGGTCCGCCCTTCCCCCGTGAACATTTGACAAACCATGCACCCAGCAGCATTGCTGCGGCATAGAATACCGCAATGGCAAACGGAATATTTGCAAAAAGAATAAATGGCTTATAATAGACTTTATTGGCTGCAATTGCCGTAAATACTGCCCCGCCCAGAGCAGATAATATCCCGATGCGCTGAACAAAATCCCCGACCGGGGGAAGCGGCCGGGCCAGAAGGATCAGCATCGTTATTCCGCTCAATAGGATGCCGCCCAGCAACACATTCGAATGTCCAGCAGTAGACGGCTCTATCTGCCAGCGGCAGTGTGCGTGCCATTCCAACCAGCAGCCGGCCGTCAGCAACAGAACACCGGCGGCATAATAAATCTGGGCTGCAAGCCTGCTTTCCTCCAAAACAGCAGCTTTCATCCATCGCCATAGCACGTGCCCAGCCAGCAATCCGGCAGACACAACGACCCATGCAACAAACGGCATATTAAATACAAATGTAAATGCACCATTTGCATGCAGCGGAAGTTGGCAGAACAGTCCGGCTGCCGAAAGCCCCGATGCGATTACTCCCAGTATTCGGATGGAGAATTTATTAAAATGAATCCCTGCCGCCAGCATGACCAATCCGTAGAACATCCAGGCCATCAATATCGAGAAATGCGCCCGCATCTTCCAGTCAACCACTGTCGGGCCGTACTGATTGCGGCAGTACCAATACATATAAAACTGTTCACTGATGACTGCAAAGATAAGAAGCAAGCCCAGCATAAACAATGCATCGGGCATTTGACGCTGGTGTGATTCAGAAGGAAGAGCTTTCCGGATTTGCCGGATGCTGAAATAAAACGAACCTATAAACACGCATGCCATTGCAAACGGAATGTTCAAAAACATCCTGAATTGGTCATAATAGACACCCATCATAGCCATCGCGGTAAAAATTGCTCCGGCCCCAGCAGTCAAAACGGCAGTCATTCGGACAAAATCGCCGTGGGGGCAGATTGGGCGAGTTGCAAAACCTATCAGTAAAATTGCTGCCACTATCATGACGCCCATCAAAAAATAGGCCTGTCCCTGTTTGAGAAATTCGATATGCCAATCACAGTATGCATACCATTCCAGCACAGCACCAATTGCCAGCAGCAGGCGCCCCCAGACAAAATATACCTGTGTCAGAAGCTGGCCCGCTTCATTTTGACCGGACGCCATAACACGCCAGAGTGCGTGGCATATCAGAATTGACACAGACACCCAAATCCATGTTCCAAAGGGTGCATTGAAAACCAAACGAAAATCAGCATCTGGATGCAGCGGCAGATGATAGAACAAACCCGCTGAGGCAACCGCCGCAGTCAAAAATGCCATCCCCCTTGACCATAAACTGTTATAGCGGATACTGACAAAAGTAAGAACGATAGCCTCAACGGACCAGCCAACCAGTGACGGCTGCAAAGCATCAAAATACAGCGGGATTGCCGCCGCTATAAATGCGCTGCCCAGCACCCCCAAAACAGCTTGCAGCCGGCCGTCGTCTCTGCACCGCAGCATCGCAAAGACCAGAAGCACCAGATGCATCATGCCCCATGCGGCAGCTGCCAATCCCAGCTGCCCCTGATAATCGGCATAGAGCATCCGCCAAAGGTAATAAAATACCACAGCACTATTCACCACAATCAGAATCACATCCTCTAACCGAGCTGCAACTTTCCGGGTCAGAGCATAAAGAACCGGCTGCACAAGATAAATGCATCCAAATACCCCCAACCAGAACAGGGCTGTCTGTATCTGGGCAGCTGTGTAAAACTTTTCAAACCATGCGGTATAAAGCAAATAGGTGCCGACCATTGCTATCCAATTGACAGCCCTCCATCGGCGAACCAGTGCACAGCCCAGTGCCCCGCCGCTGAGCACTAAAATATAGCTGAAAAGCGGGATGGGAAGATTTCGACCGGTTGTGATTATAGCCGGCGACAAATAGCCGCCCAGCAATGAAAGGAAGGCAATAAACACTTCATTTAGAACAACAGCATATGTCATTGCCGAGCCGGTAATAATCATCGACAAAGCAAATGCCCATTCAGTACCAAAAAGATGATAGACCCGGCTGCCGCCGAAAACGGCGGCATACAAAAGTGCAAAACCCAGTGCTGCAATGCCTTTGGCAACAATTTCATAACCGCGCCGGCGGGTCAGCTCGCCAATGATAATGGCCGCAATCCCGCCGACGGCTACCATACTAACCCGGGTTACAGGTCCAAAGAGCATCTTTTCATAGACATATTTGAGAAAAAATCCCACTCCTGCAATCACCAGAATTGTTCCCACGGCCAGCGCAATCGTCGTGCCGATTGTCAGTTCCCAGCCGCTCTTGCCTGCGGTCGGCACCGGCCTAATCCGTCCCAATCCAGTGTCTGTCGGTTTTGGCTGAGGCGCAGGCGCATAGGGCAGTGAGGGCTTAACACCAAACTGATTAGACACTGGAGCCGAGACGTTTATCTCGGCAATTTGAACTGGCATCGGGGGCTGTGCCGGCGGAATTATCGGTTCTTCAACAGCCGGCTTTGCCGCAGTCCTGTCAACTGCTGCCTGACCGCTCCAGACCGGTTCTTTGGGTACAGCCGGCATTGACAGACCTCTGTGTTCAGTCTTACCCTCCAATCGATTCAGCCGCTGCTGAATGCTGCTGATTTTATTAAACAGAACAATGGCAAGAATAATTGCAACCGGTCCGGCAGCAGCTAATCCTATTCCCAGAAAAACCAGCAGTACAGCAAAAAATTCCATATTTTTTGCCCTTTAAAGTTATTTTTTAAGAAGAAAATCTGTATCTTTTCAGCTTTCTGATTTCTGCATCTGAATATATTTTTCAGCTGTCTGGCGAAGCTTTATCATATCCAGCTTGCCGGAACCAAGATGCGGGATTTCATCGATGCCGATGAGGTTCTCCCGTTTGGGGATATACAGTTTCGGCAGACTGCTCTCTGTCAGAACAGCATATAGTTTATCGCCGTCAACTTTTCGTTTATCATATAAAATAACAAGCTGTTCACCTTTTTTTTCATCCGGAAGACTGGTTACGGCCAAAACCGACTCATGAAAACCCAGCTTTTCCATCGCCGTTTCTTCAATGGTCAGATGGGGTACCATTTCACCGCCGATTTTGCTGAATCGGCTCAGGCGGTCATGAATGGTTACGAATCCGTCTTCATCGATGCTGACAATATCGCCGGTATTATACCAGCCGTCTTTAAGGACCTGCCGGGTTATTTCCGGCTGCTTCAAGTAGCCCTTCATCACATTGGGCCCTTTGACAAAAAGCAATCCGGGTTGTCCCAGTTCGACGGGCCGGCCTGTTTCAACATCCAATACTTTGACAGCCAATCCGGGAATTGTATGCCCCACTGTTCCTTCTTTGGTGCCGATTTGCCGTACACCGTCAATTTCAACATCGGGTATATTGAATGCGATCAAAGGGGAACATTCCGTTGCTCCATATCCTTCACAGGGCCGAATTCCGAATTTTTCCTCAAAAGCATCTATCAGCTTAGTCTTGAGCTTCTCGGCTCCTGCCACAATAAAACGGATAGTTTTGAAATCTTCCGGACGGCAGTGGCGCAGATAATTGAGCAGAAACGTCGGCGTAGCGAAAAGCAAGGTTGCCTTTTCAGCCGCAATCGTTTCGCCTACGAGTTTTCCACCCAGCGGATTGGACACAAAACAAGCCGGTACCCCTGCAATCAAAGGCAGCCACAGGGTACAAGTTAGACCAAATGAATGAAAGAACGGCAGCACGCCGCACAATTTATCGCTTTTAAATATCTTAAATACCGTCAAAGCACACTCAATATCGGACTGGATATTACAATGGGTTAATTCCACCCCTTTCGGCCTGCCTGAACTGCCGGAGGAAAACAGAATCACGGCAGTCTCATCGGCGCTGAAATTTCGGGGAATTCGTGCCAGTTTGTCAGCAGGCCAGAAACGCGCCTTCAGAAATGCCTTGCGTTTATCTCCGTCTGAGACAGCCGCCAGCAGGTCTTCGATAAAAAGCACGCCCGGCAGCGTGTCAGCCCTGAAGCCGAGTTTATCTAAAAATGTCCGGCTGGTAAGTACCGTTTTAATTTCGGCGGTTTCCACCATGCAAGCCCGGTCGCTGTCGGAGGCAGTATAGGACAAGTTGACAACTGTTTTATTCAGCAGCGCAGCCGCATAATTGGCCAAAGCCCCTGCAACAGAAGGCGGCAGAAAAATCCCAAGATTTCTTTGGCCAGCGGTTAGAGTCTCAATTTTATCAGCCAGCGCTGCAGCGGCAATAAGCGTCCTGCCGAATGTCAGCCGTTTTCCGGCCGTATCAGATAGGCACGGCTGATTCCAGCGTTTCCGAGCGGCTTGTATCAGTGTCTGTCCTAAGCTGTGCTGATTAGAATATCTGCTGCTGAAATAATCCACAGATAATTCCTCAATCGCCCAGCGGATATCGCGCACCGAGGACTCAGACGGCATCGGGCGACCAAAATGGACACAAACCGGACACGGCAGCCGCTGCGGCCACGCACTCATCAATCGTCCGTGGTAATGGCTTAAGATACTGCCCCACAGGCCGCCCAGATATGTCGGAATAACAGGATAATCGGTATCTCTGACAATTTTCTCAAAACCGGCATGGAACCGTCCCAGCATTCCTGTCCGCGTAAGCATCCCTTCGGCAAAGATACAGACCAGATATCCTTCCTCCAACGCCTGTCGGGCCTGCCTTATGGCACTGATAATCTGTTTGGGCTCTTGGCTGATTGGAATCATCCGCCCCAGCCGGAACACCCATCCCAGCCAAGGATTACTGTAAATTGTCTTGTCCATCACAAAGCGAATACGCCGCTGCTGGGTAGCCATCAGAACAACGGCATCGGCCCATGACACATGGTTGGAAACGATCAGTGCAGGTCCCTCCATTGGAATATTTTCCATGCCAACGACCCGTATGCGATAGATAAGCCGTGTAATGAGCACAACGATCAGCCGTATCAGGAAATCGGGCATAATCATAACTGCCGCAACAGCTAATAGAAAGGTCAAAATCCCCCACACAAGAAACATCCATCGCGGCGGCACACCGAGATTTCCGCAGACAAATTTGACCAGCAAGGCCGCCAACAGAACACCCACCCAGCCCAGAAAGCTGGAAGCCGCCAGCACCCGCCCGCGAATGGATACCGGTGTTCGAATCTGAATAAATGAATGAATTGATACAATATAAAGGCCGCAGCTGATGCCCATCAGAAATGTCAGAATAAAAACACTCCACCGTGGATTCTCAAGAATAGGCGTTGGGACTGCTCCGCCGGCGGGGGAAACCATTCCCAAGCCGATAGAAGATGCTGCCATACCGATTGCCCCCAAAGGCACAATCCCCATTTCCACCGTACGCCCGCTGAGCTTTCCGGCCAGCCAGCAGCCAATGCCGATGCCGACAGCCGCCATCACAAACAAAAAGCCGCTGTCTATATCACTGTAGCCGCAGACTTCCATCCCATAGGGTATTAGATTAATTTTGGCAAACCCGCCAATCAGCATAAAATAAGCGCTGGCCCATATCGTCAGCATGAGCTGGCGGTCGCCTCTAACTTGCTGAAGCGTGCTCCATACATCTTTGACAAACAGCAGCGATGCCTGCGACTTTTCACCGGCTGGTTTTGTTTTGGCTATGCGGGTGCTGGTTAAAAAACCCGCCGCAGCAACAGCCACACAAGCCAATCCTGCCAAAGCAAAATTGCGGCCGCTGAGCTTTGCCAGAATCGGTCCGGCGGCAGCACCGATAACAATAGACAGATATGTCATGCTTTCCAGATAACTGTTGGCCCGAGCGATATGATCCCTATGGACCAACTCAGGAATAATACCGTACTTACAGGGTCCGAAAAATGCGCTCTGGGTGCACATCAAAAACAAGACAGTCCAAATCCCCATCGGAAAATTGTAGTAGAATACCACACAGCCCAGTATCATAATCACCAGTTCGGCGGCCTTTGCCAGCACGATAATGTTGCGTTTGCTGAATCGATCAGCCAGTACGCCGGCAGCCGGCACAAACAGCAAAAACGGTACAACAAAAATAATGCCGGCCATCGCATTGATATCTGCCTTTTTATCTGCTCCCAGCAGGCCTATTAAAAAAAATATCATCAGACCCTGAAAAATATTGTCATTGAGAGCGCCCAAAAACTGAGTGGCGTTGTGCCAGTCAAATGAACGGCTTAATTTCATTGATTGTTCTGTATCCAAGGCCTTACCCTGATTTACGAAATAACCAAATTTGCAGATATTTTTTGTGTATTTTAAGCTGATTTAATCCAATTTTCACCTTCTAAATTTGACATATTTCCCAATCACCGCATCTATATTCCCATTTCTGCGCCGCAGTGTTCACAGTACGGCAGAAGGATATGACGGATGCCGCCGCAACTGGCGCATTTGTCATATAATTTTGTACCGCAGGAGGGGCAAATATAGGGTTCCTGCTGCGCTGCCGCCGGTTGTCCGAACAGAGCATGTTCTTTCTTGCCAAAAGCACCGATATAACGAAGCGGCCCCGTTCGAATAGGCTTGCTGCAAACGGGGCAGATGCATTTGTCATAATGCTGCTGATACTGCTTGACAAGCAAATCTTTCTTCGGCGCAGCTATCATACGGATTAAATAAATGAGAATCCTTATCACAATTGCCGTTACAACAGCCCAAGCAATATATTTAAAATATCGGGTGGGGAAATATTCATGTGCTACGAGGGCAATTTTGACAAATGCCGCCAGAAACACAGCCCATACCAGCGGCCAATAGGCACTGATTCGGTATTTCATAAAGAAAAAGGAAGCTGCCAGAAAAATCGGCACCAGAAACGCCAGCTTCAATACGGCTGTCTTGAGCCAATGCCGCCGGCAGGCTTCTTGAAAGTCTTTCTGTGCCTCCTGCTCTTGGGCTTTTATAGTCTCATTCACAGCTTTCAGCGCATCTTCTTGTTCCCGCTTTTGCCGGGTCAGCTCGGCGATCTCCCTGCTGTATTCCTGATTTTTTTCCTGATTTTTCAAAAATGCAGCCTGGCTTTCTTGGAGGGTTTGAATGCTTTTTTCCGAAAACACAAGATTTTTCGCTACGCTTTCTTTCTGAATAGAAAGCAGCTGGTTAATCGTATTCTGCAGATTATTTGTGGCGCTGTTCAAAAGCTGCTGTTGTTCGGACTGCACTTGTATCTTGCGTTGAAGAGCATCGACTTCACTGCTCAGCGATTTCTGCTTTTCGTCCAGTTCCGCTGCCACGTGCCGGCTCCGGATAACTTGCCAGTCGGGCCCTGCCATCGTGCCAATGTCATCTTCGATAAAGCATAAAAACCAGTAAAACAGTACACCTAAAACAACTCCCAGCACAACAACTGAAAACCGCAGTCCCCAGGATCCTTTTGTTTTCCGTTTCGTTTCCATAACCTGTTCTCCTGTATTGCATTTAATATAGCTGTTGTTCTCACTATGCCAATTGGTCTTGAAAATACTTCCCGATAAGGGCCAGCGCCTGCTGTCGGTATTCAGCCGCTTCATTGAACAGCTCATGGTTGGCGCCGGCAATCATTTCGATACGGACATTGGGAAATTTCCGGCTGAGCAGATTCAGATTGTATTTCCACTCCACCGTGCCGTCTTTGTCGCCCTGCAAAACCAGAACTTCCCTGTCGCAGGGATTCATGGATTCAATTTGATCATTCCAGTCGAAAAGGGCTTTGACCCATTTAAGAGACAGGTGTTTGGCGTGCAGATAGTCTTGCGTTTTATTGAAAACCAAAAAGTCCTTATCCGAGGAATTTTTACGGTGAAAACGTGCAATTTTGTCCGTAAAGGCGCTGTATATTTTATACGTTCCCTTAGACTGTTCATAAGCCGTCCAATGGATCAGGGGAGCGGCAAGGACAATTTTTCCCAAGTCTCCTTCGGATTTTTCCAGCATCATCTCTGTAAGAATCGTCGCACCAGTACTGAAACCGACAGCATAAAACGGTCCGATTAAATACCCTTTCACAAGTTTTAGAAAATCCTGTGCAGTTTGGACATACTGATCAAAAGATTCGATCGCTGCGGCTGGGCCGGATGACAGACCGTGGCCGGGCAGGTCATAGACGGCGGCAGCAAATCCCTTATCCAGAAGAAACCGAATCAAATGCCGGAATTGTCCGCTGTGATTGAGATAGCCGTGCAGCAAGACCGCCGTCGCGATATAGTTGGACGGCTCATACAGATGCGCCGCTAAGGTAAAACCGGCAGATTCAAACGAGCCGAACAAATGCCTTGCCTCACACCAGTCGCCATCCAGACCGTAATGGGCAAAATAATCCACAACCGCCGACGGATACATAGCCGGATCGACCTTATGCATCGGCTCAACAGTAAATGGCTTGGACAACGTCGTGGTCTCCCGATTCATTGTCTCTTGTTGTTCTACCACTTGTACTACAACACCTCACAAAAAGCAACTACTCATTCTTTGCGGCAACAATCCTTCCTTTTCTGATGAATTTTTCTAAAAATTCGGATTTTCTCTTTCGAGACGCTCGATTTCTTCAGCACTGATCGGTTTGTGGTCCTTCAACTGGCCTATCCATTCATACGCCTTTGGACGGGGATTAAACAGCTTCGCCAGTTCCATTGTTACATCCACAACGTCCGCATCGTCTGCCAGATAATCGCATTCCCACTTGCTGACAATAACATCCACACCGGCGGCCTTAGCAGCGGCCGGAATCTGCTGCTTGATGCACTCAAAACATTCATGAACCGGCGCTGTCCCAAAGCCCTGCTGGTGGGCTCTTGCCTGGTGCTGCCGGCCCCATGCTTCCAATTCTTTGACCTTGTTGGAAACGTTGTCTTTTTTTGCCTGTTCCAGTGCTAGACGTTTTTCCGCGAGGATTTTATCAAAATGCTCTGAATTCATATATGCAACCGCAATCCCCCGGCTGTCATAGACACCGACCCGCAGCAGTGTCTTTTTTTCCGCGCCGTTCACCGGCTGAACCGAGCTAAACAGATACATCGCTCCGAGCGATAACACAACCAATCCTAAACCCATCATTTTGCGTTTCATTTCAACCTTTCCTTTCGTTTTCATAGTTATCTTTTCTATATCGACTTTCAAAAAAGTCTAACAGGCGCTTTTTTCAAAACCGGAAATCGAAAATCGGCTATTGAAAATCTCATCCGTGCTGGGTTGTATCCTCTAATCCCAAACACAATTGTCCTGCCAAAGTAGGCCCAGTTGAGGACAAATGGGTAGATAAAATGACTCCGTCCATTCGGGGCCCACAGCCAGCGAAAGGACCGCCGAAATATTCTCCATGGTGAATAGAATTTTCGGATAATCCAATCCGCGCCGGCCTGGAGCTGCTCAGCTGACATTTGACGGGGCTCAAAAACTACATGGCGATAATCATAATGTTCAAAATTATTATCCATAATACGGTCTGCCATCTGACTGTATAAAGGAGTGCCCGGCAGGGGCGTCAAAACAGAAACCTGAACGGCATCCATGCCGATATTCTCAAGCATTTTCAATGTCCGTTCAAATACATCGACGCAGTCTTCATCAAAACCAAAGATTACGCCGGATTCCACAAAAATCCCGTGTCTGTGGAGCGCACGAATCGCATTTTTATATCTTTCGGGCTTATTAAAATTTTTATCCGATTGGTTAAGACTTTGTTCATTAAACGTTTCCAGCCCGATGAACAAACCGACGCATCCGGCTTTGGCCAATGCCGTCAAAAGTTCCTGGTCATGGGCTACTTCGATAGAGGCCTGTGTAATCCAATGCTTTTTGAGCGGCTCCAGCTGCCCGAGCAGCTGGAGTGCATAGCTGCGATTCTGAGTCAGATTGTCGTCAACAAATATAAAGAACTTGGTCTTGAAAGAACGGATTTCATCGATTACCTCATGAACCGGACGGGTATAATGATTGGCCTTATAAACAGCACTGATAGAGCAGAAATGACAATTGTTTCTGCAGCCCATTGTTGCATACACTGCATTCGGGGTAGAATACTTCCTTGACCGGATCATTTCTCGGGGCAGCGTCGAAGGGATGGTTCCGGCAGGATTGCCGTAATAAATCTTCTCAAGCCGGCCCGCTTTAAGATCGCTGCACAAACGCGGCCAAGCCTCAAACGCCGGTCCGACGACAACAGCATCAGCATAGTCCAATGCCTTTTGGGGATTTAAACTCGGGAAAAAACCTCCCAGCACCACTGGAATATGCCTTTGCTTAAAATACGTGCATAATTCAAACGCACGCGGTGCTGTTGCTGTCATACAGGTAATTCCAACAAGATCAAAGGATTCATCCAGCGGAACGGTTTCTATCTGTTCATCGACCAGTCGGATATCGGTGTCTGGAGGGGACAATCTGGCAACTGTCAGGAGAGACAACATCGAAAAACGAAATGTTCTGCCGTTGAAAAACTTTCGGCGGCCGATTTGCCGCCAGTTGCCTGTTGCTGGTGAAATCAGTAATAGTTTCATTGTTTTGTCCTTTTTCTTTCCCATCCTAATGACAGGCTATAAATTGACTTAGAACCATTTCCGTACATAAGCGATCAATATGTTCAGAATTGGCATTTACAGAGACATAATTGGTTTGGCAAATTGGTCCGAAGCCAGAAGTTGTCTTCCCAGCCGCATAAATAACAACTGCAGCAAGACCGCATAAAATTAAAGTTAACAACGCCTTCTTTTCCATCGCTTGTACCCTTTCATTTTTCAATTCTTATTTCCATTGCTTGTTAATAGTACAATCCGTGTGCCAGATAAACCAAAATACCGTAAGCATAGATTTCTCAATAAGTTAACAAAGTATCAAATAGACTCAGATAAATTATTCATGGTTTTTTATTGACATTTATTGCATAAATGCTGTACCTTTTATGTATGGCACTTATCAAACTTTCCAATTCGGACCGGACGTTTTTTCAATTGGTCGCTGATGCGACATTCACCAATCCATTCAGCCGCCAGCGTGCAGAAATAGACCGTAAAATCAGCGGAATCGGCGGCATTCCTGACCGGAAACAGCAGGTTTCGTATGCAGTTGAAGTTATCCGCGAGCGTTTGGCTAATTTAGACACTAATAAACGCTGCCGCTTTCAGGATTTTGCCGGGCAGGATAGGCTCCTGATGCGCTATACTTTCCTGTTCGATGTTTATCACGCTTATGCGGCTGCCTTTGATGCCTTTATTGCTCATCAGCAGACCTCAGCATCCCCGCAGAAAGTCCCTTTTGCAGCGGCAGCAATCAAAGCCCTGATTCTCCGAGGATTTACGGATGAGGAAGCCATTCTTTACTTCTCCATGTTCTACCAGATCCGGCGGGCCTTTTACTTTATTGATCGCGGTCTGGTCGGTAAAAGTGACTGCATGCGGAAGCTTCGGATGGATTTATGGAACAACATTTTTACGTATGACATCCGCGATTACGAACAATATATGTGGGATAAAATGGAGGATTTTTCGACACTTTTGGAAGGTCCAACCGGAAGCGGTAAAGGTGCTGCAGCCGCTGCAATCGGACGCAGCGGCTTCATTCCCTACAATCCGGCCAGCCAAGAGTTTGCCGCCAGTTTTACCCGTATATTCATCTCGATTAATCTGTCACAGTTTCCCGAAACCCTGCTGGAGTCGGAATTGTTCGGGCATACCAAGGGCAGTTTTACCGGTGCAGTCAGCTCTCATCAGGGCATTTTGAGTCTCTGCGGCCGGCATGGCTCAATTTTTCTGGATGAAATCGGCGAAATCAGCATCCCGGCACAGGTTAAACTGCTTAAGGTACTTGAAGAACGGCTGTTCAGTCCTGTCGGCAGTCACGAACAACTTCGTTTTGAAGGCCGTGTCATTGCAGCTACTCATCAGCCCATCGAACGTCTGTGCAGAGACGGCCGATTTCGCGAGGATTTTTACTATCGGCTGTGTTCAGACTGCATTCAGGTCCCTCCGCTGGCACAGCGCATCAAAGAAAATCCGCAAGAACTGACCGAATTAGTTGAGCATTTCTGCCGGCAGATTATCGGGGAGCTGAATACACAATTGGTGGACCGTGTTATTTCGGTTATCGGACAGCGATTGGGACCCAATTATTCTTGGCCGGGCAATGTGCGTGAACTGGCTCAATGCATCCGTCGGATTATCTTGAAACGACAGTATGAAGGTCAAGCTGTCAAGCAATCGGAAAATGCCGATGCCCTGACAGAAAGCATTAAAAACGGGACACTCACGGCCGACCAGTTGCTGAACAGCTATTGCCGCATGCTTTATCAGCGGCTTGGAACTTATGAAGAAACTGCCCGGATATCTGGTCTTGACAGACGAACCGTTAAAAAAAGAATCAAACAGGCAGAATCGCACGATCAATTCCAATGATTTTAAGGCAATTTTTTATTATTGATTGCCGATATATATGATATGTTTTCACGAAACTAAATTTACGCTATCTTGAGAAAAGACAGACGCCAAATGCTGTTATACGAATGTAGGCAAAATAGTGCCCTTTACAGTAGATAACACCAGCAGAATGGAAGCATATTGGAATAAAAAACGCATTTTTCAACTCCATCAGGCAGACCCATCGGCCATTGAGAGATTTTTTGAACATTTCGGGCCATGGATCTATACCTGGCTTTATTATCAGACGGGTGCTGATCCGCAGATTGCTCTTGAATTAACAGACCTGACATTCCGACGAATCATTCTAAACATTACTTCTTTTGATACCGCAAAACAAAGCCTGTCTCAATGGCTCATGGAACAGGCCAAGCTGGCTCTCAGCGAGGGAATGGCCGGCCGGCAGATTCAGCCCCAGCGTCCATGGGCGTGGTCTCAACTGCCAGAGCATATTCTGCAGGCACTGGCAGGTCTGCGATTCCAAGCAATACCCGATACAACAGCCGCCTACCCGTTTGTGCAGGAATTGGTGCAGGCAGCGCTGGCAGAAATGGATGCCAATGACCGCGAGCTGATGATTTACCGCTACCATCATCTGGATATGCCGGAGCACATCGCCGAACAGATGGGCATTCGTATTGAAGAAGTCAATAATCGTCTATACCGCTGTCGGCATTCCTTTCGCAGGATTTTTACACAGCTGTTATCAGCTGCCAATCCGGCTTTTTCCGAATCCAGTGCCACAGGCAGTATTGAACTGCTGGACAGCAACCTGGAAAAACTGCTGAGTTCCACCGCGATATATCAGACACCCAGTCCAGCCCAAAGAGAATCTATCTTGTCGTCGATGCTCGAAGCTGCCCGACAGGCCGCTCAAAATCAGCCCCCCAAAAGACTCATGAGCCGTACGGCCGCCATTATAGGCATTGCTGTTATCTTCATTATTCTTGCCGCAGCGGCAGGCATTTTGCGGAGTCTTTATCAGAAACCTTCCGCTCCCCCTGCGGTATCAGCTGTATCTAATCCTTCGGCGGAAAAGGAACCGAAAAAAATTGAACAGCCGACTGCATCAGTCGGCGAACACAATGATCCGGAAAAAGAAAAACTCAAGCAGGTTTTCGAACTGGGTCAGGCAGGCAATCTGGATGCGCTTTTAGAGATTTTAAAATCCGGTCATTTCGCCGGCCAGATGGCAGCGGCTCATTTTATCGGCAAACTTGGCGAACCCTCAGCTATTGCTCTGCTCGAGCAGGCCCAGATGCAATGGTACCCAAATGGTCCATCCGACAATCCTTTTGCCAATGCAATTAAAGAAATTTTAAGCCGGCACCCGGAAGCAGCCAAACCAGTCGAGCCTGCAAAAACAGAACCAAACAAAACAGAAGAAAAAACCGCCCTGCCGCCGCTTTTGACCGGCAAGGTAATCGGCATCACGGGGATTCCAATTGCCGGTGCAAAGCTTGAACTGTTGACCAATCCCCTTTTTGCAAAACAGCAGCCGCAAAAGGCCATTGCCGCTGCCCAGACAGACAGCAATGGGAATTACCATCTTGCCGCATCCCACCAAGGGCCTGCCTTTCTAATCTGCAAAATTCAAGGCGAGCCCCCTTTGGAAGTCATGCAAGCCGTGTGGTGCTCCAAAGACAATACCTGCATTGTAAATATTGGAGGCCAGCCGTCTTTAACCGGCAGTTTGACACTTCAAGGGAATATCTTTGCCGGCCAGCGGCTTATTTTAAGCAATACCGTTGATTATACAGACGCATCTTTTCGGGCCGAATTTACCACCGATGCTCAAGGTAATTTCTCCTTAGGCGGCATTCCAGCAGGAACATATTATCTTTTCCATAAGCAGGCAGACCAGCATTTGCTGCGGCTGGCAGTTTTTGAATTGCCATTAGACGGCAGTTTTCACTTTACGATGGATTTGCAGCCGGTGCGTGTTTTGCTTGACTATCCGGCTAATGAGACGCTGCCGGTGAAAGCCGCTTTGGCTTGTGCCCCCGGGATTTTAGAGGTTCCGGCTGTCATTTCCGAGGATGGACAGATTATATTTAGCAACATCTACGCTGGCTCCTATTGGGCAAGCGTTCAGTTGAGTACCGGTGTCTGGATCCAGCAGGAGGTTACTATATCATCTGAACCGGCTGAACAGGTCATTTCCATTGCCCCGGTCCTGCAGGGAAATTCTGTTCTTTCAGGGCGGTTCTTAAGCTCCAGCACAATAGATCTATGCATCCTCAATCCCCAACGGCGAATCCGCATCGATTTAAAACCCGCTGAAGATGGAACTTATCTATGCCGTGACTGTCCAGCGGACATCTATAGTATTGCTGCTTTCTTCAATGGCCAATTTATCGAATTTTTGCAGATAGATCTGCAAGAACAGTCGGAAATAGTTTTGGACATTGACCCGCAGGAATTAATACGGTCGAGAAGCCCGCTTTATGCCGTCGCGGCGGATACCAAGGGGCTGATTATAGGAGACGCCCAGATCTGGCTGACAGGCACAGAAGAATTGGTTGTTACCCAAACAACCGGCCGCGGGGCCTTTTTGGCGGCTCCAGCTGGACGTTACATGCTCTCAGCAGCATGCCCGGGGTATCTATCGGCAGAACAATCAATTGAACTAAGGCCATCCATGCTGACAGCACAGCCGGATCCTGACAATACAATACTCATACGTTTAGAAAATACAGCCCATCAAAACACGCCATAGAAGATAGATTTTTCATAGCATTCTGAAAATTCAGCAACTACACAGCGGATTTTAGATTTGCGGTTATTTCCGAAAAAAAGAGCCAGCGGGCCGGATGCTTGATCATGCGCGCGATCGGTACCACGCGGGCTGCAGCCAAGATTGGATTGCGGAATCTGGCGTATAATATAGACCGGTTCTGTCTGTTGGCGACGGCATAAGCGCCCCCGGTGCGTCGGATGGGCGAAAACGCCCCGGCGAACCGCTGGTAAGCGGGTCGATTGCCCGTTTATCGACGGCGAAAAACCGAAATTTTGGAATACTGTGTTCAAAAATTTACCTAAAAAACGTTAACTGAGATTTTGATCCTCAAAAATCAAATTATTAGAGGTTCCCTTCATTTTAACCAGTTCAGCCCCATGTGTGGCCTGCTCCCCGAAAATTGATCCAAGTTGGATGAGAGGATAGCCGACAGAAGCAGTCTGAATAGCCGGGTAGGGTGGGCAGTGCCCACGCTGATAAAAACAGCCCCTTCCTTATCAGGCCCGAAGGGCCGTCATAACTCATTTTATTCATAAAATTCCAATGCGTCATCATATTCGCCTGCTCGAAACAAACTCCGCTCAAAATCCTCGTATAGCCCCTGACGGCGGGGTTTGGGATTGCATCTGAGACCTGTAAATACCTGCGCCTATGGATTTTTAGCTCATTATCCATAGGCGCAGACTGTGAGTATGGATTTTTAGCCAAATTTTCCATAGATACAGGTATTTACATATATTCACATATAATTCCCTCATAGGGAGTCTGCCCCCATCGGCAGCATCGGACAGATAGAGTCGCCATCTACCGCCACAGCCCCTTATCCCTCTGCGGGGGGCTGTCCCGCTTTCTGCTTGACGTCAAACAATTATAGGTTTAATCATCATCTATTCAAAACGGCCTGAAACCAAAGGGAAAACTCTTGAGTAAATCGAGCACGAGCTGATAGATTAAACTTTTCCAGAAGATTTCGTTTCAAATGTCAGGTTCAATTTAAGAAACCTGCCATAAAGTTCCCGCATAAAGCATTGTCAGCCCATGTTTACGGTGGTCAATCCCATGCTGATGATCTCCAGTAAGCCCGGCAAAACCTATTGGGACTGTCCCCCCATTTTGCCATATAAAAGAAATGCTCAATATCTATTGAACTTCTCAAAAAACAATTCTGATTGTTTGTTGTGTCGAACAGCCCTTAATAATAACAGTTACACAAGATGGAAGGCGATCCGTTATCTTTTCAAAGATCAGCAACCAGCAGGTCAATTACCGGGACTCGGTAAAGCGGCCTGCCAGTTGGCGACATCGTTGCCATATAATTGGTCATTCTTCCGGTGCAGCGAACCGCCTTGTCCATCTGCTGCTACCGGCCAGAGGTCTCCCGGGGCTGATCCGTCACTATAATTAACCCGATCCACACAGATATAATACCTTACCGCCGCTTCTTCATCACCCGGCATTGCTAATTCCAGCTTCTCCCCCCCATTGTCCAGTTTCCCCGAATAGGGACCATAAATGACGCCGGCTGGAACGTCCGGATAACGTTCACTGAACGCAGCGGGATTCTTCACTACTACAATAGAGCCGCCGGGAGCAATGGATACCCCAAGCGGGAAGGTGTAATCAATGCCATTGGTAAACTTCCATGGCACATCGATATCCAGCAGGACATCATGTTCTTCCAGCGTTATCGTCTCGTCTTCAATATTTCGCAATTCGATGTATTCATAATCATCATGGTCGAAAGAACCGCCGGCCGGAGGATTATACATCATCTCACTTATCACAATGGGACCGACCTTGGGGTATGCGTTCCCCTGCCCGGGCGTATTGACGCTCATTGCCACAAAGTTATAGCTGTCTGTGCTGGCCTTGTAATACCGCCCAAAGGCCACTCCGCTTTCCGATGCGCCAAAGCTTTCCTTTTCCACATAGCCGGTCAGCACGCCGCCGAGGCCGGAATGCAGATATACCGTTTCCCCGCCTTCGCTCAGCGCAAAAGGAATATGACAGCCCGGATCGGTGGTATTGCCGAAAGTCTGGTCCTGATAGAAGACCAGATAACCGTTGCCCGGGATGACCGTATCCAGTGCGATTTCATACTTCCTGATAGTCAGGTCATCGGCATCGCTGTCGGAAAGGAACCAGCCGCCGATGTTGATGTCATGGGCAGTGGTGTTGTGCAGCTCAATCCAGTCCGGTTCGGCAGCGTGGGAATGCGCCAGCAGTTCGTTAATAACAATCGCTCCCAGCGGCGGGACAATGCCTGCATCGCCGGTCCCCGGCGATCCGCCGGAGACGGCACTGGGACGCCAGCCGGCCTTTTGATCCCATAGTGCCAGATCCGGATTGGTTTCATCTTTAATAGTCAGCGAAAATCCGTAACCGTCCGTGAATTTGTACCAGTCATCGCTGTAATCAAACAGGTGAATGACCTGTCCGGCCGCGTCAACGAGCTTTATTTTTTCTCCGGCGTTTTCCAGACTTCCGGCATACTGGCCGGCGATTGTCATGCCGGCGGTATTATAGCGGCCCGCAAATGCGGCCAGATTCTGCACCACAACGGCATACTCGCCCGGAGCAAGGGACAGACTCGGGAATGTAAAAGTCACCCCCCGCGTCATCTGCACCCGCGCCACGTTAATCGTCTGGCTGCCGATATTGCGAAACTCGATATACTCGCAGTTGGGATCGGCCGGATGGTACATCAGCTCCGTAATTCGCAGACTTTCAGCCACCGGCCCCACGGCATAAGCTGCCTCATTCAGCGCACTCCATGTGCCGTTGGTCAGCGCACGGGCCTTCACACAGCAGGACTCTGTAAGCGTTACAGCTCCGGAATAGAGCGAGGCAGAAGGAGACACCGCCCCGCCAGACTGGCGCGGGTCAGTCCCGTCTGTCGTGTACCAGATAGGCGGAATGACCGTGCTGCCGACAGAAGCAATCAGCTTCGGCAAAATCAGCAAATCACTGCTTGTCCTGCTGCTGTTGATGCCGTGAATCGCCAAAATATTGGTTCCGGCAGTCAATTGTCCAACAGCGGAAGTAATATCGAATTCTTCAAATGCCGATGCCGTATGGCTGGCAGCAGCTGCAGTCGGCGGAATCTCATAGGAAATATTGGAGCTTCGGCATACTTCCTGCCCGTTAAGATAGGCGATGAAACCATCGTCGTATTTGATCTGCAGCTTCAAACTGCTGACAACAGACGGATTGGATACCTCAAAGGCAATCCTGCAGTACACAGACGGCTGTTTTTGGTACATCAGAGACTGAACATCCGTCTGAATCAGAGCATCATACGGCGTACTGAGATCATATCCGACGCCCGTGCCGGTGGAACCGTCTGTCCAGTCGGCACCCGGACTGAAAGATTGTCCGGTCCATGTCAAGCCCAGCGAATTGTCTGCAGGCATATAGACGCGAACCGCAGCGCCTTCTGAAACAAGTTCTGTGCTCACATAAGAGGTTGTACCTGTCACGTCCATCGTCAGCGCAGACGGATTGCCGACATACCCGCCGTGCTGATATGTCCCATTGATATTGAACGTCGGGGCATCCACCGCCGGATACAATCCGGCATTCCGCAATTGCTGAATCAGAGTATTGGTGCGGACAGGGAAATAACTTCCTGTCAGTCGGTTTTGTTCGGCTATCCAGTGGTCATTGCGTGTATACAGGAAAGCCTCGCCCCGCACATGGACATCCCGCCGGTAGTCCCCCCAGCGGGCCGACTCGGCAATGACGGCGGTATTAATTTGCCCGGCTCGTTCCATCCATCGCGCGATACAGGCGCTGGGCGTCAGCAAGCCGCCGTTAAAAAGATGGCGGTGCGCCTGATCGGCAAACTGCATTCGAAATTCCGGATTGGCCCTGAGCTGTGCGTAAAAGTAGGCCGGACTGTTGGCGGCATTGACGCCGGTCACATTGTGAGCAACTGGATCTTCAAGGGTTCGCTCGGCATCCCAGCAGAAAAACTTGAATCTTTCGGTGCCGGTTTTTCTGCCCGCCGCGTACCAGTTGGCGGCGCCCCAGTCCTGATTGCCGCCGTAAAAGTTGACGAGCATATAATCAATCAGGTTTGGAATGTCCACATATTCCGACAGAGCGGCATATCCGGCTGCATCCGATACGCCTGCGGAGGCGATGCTGAGGGCCTGTTTCCACGCTGCATCATCGCCATCGACAACAACGCCGGCATTAAATGCATCCCATTCTTCCTTTTCGCCTCCGTAATAACTCGCCGCAAACGATGCTTCCGGACGTTCCGTCGCATTGTACAGGCCCCAATAAAGGCCGTTGATATACAAATGCACAAAACGCCCGTGCGCAGACATCCGCCCCATTGCAAGCTGGGTATCGCGTGCAAACTGGTCCCGCAGGTACTGCCCCCGCAGACGCTGCTGCGGATCCCAGTGAATCCAGGAATTATTGTAGTCGGCGCGAAGCACCAGTGTATCAAAGGAATCGACTGCATCATCGCCGAAGAAGGGGTAATTCAGTTTGGACGCCCCGTAGGCGGATTTAAACAGCAGCCGCAGCGAATGCTTGGGCGAGTTGTTTGGATTCCGGCTGGCGCCCCCCTGAATCCGCAGCCCGCAATCCTCCTGAAAACTCTTTTCGGTTCCGCTGGGATCGACAAACTCCATTGAAACCGGCCGTTCCCACAAATCGCCCTCCATTGTTGTATTCAGATAAAGCCCTGTCGCCGGATCGAACAGGTTTTTCTTGTCGGTTACAAGGGACACTGTCGGCAGCGACAGCAAGGCATCGTCGATCAGATCGGCGTAAGCGGGATTCGTGCAGATATCCGGATCCATCTCGTAATCGGCGGGGTAGCCATTCCATACAGCCGGGTATCCGGGCGGAGCGGTCTGGCTGATTACATCCTGAATAAATAAATATGTCTGCGTATCCGTGTTGCTCGGACGCCATCCCGGCTTAAAGGCCGCCGCACGAAGACAGGTTGTGGCGGAGATTGCAATCGGACCGGTATAAGCCGGGCTGCTTTCATTGGGCGTGCTGCCGTCGGTTGTATAATGAATCGCCGCCCCCGGCGTTGCACAGCTGATAGAAACTTCAAACGGCGCCGTGTAAAAGCCTCGATTGCGGGAGAATTTGGTATCCGCCACCAGCCCTTCATACACCGCGCTGTTGGCTGACAGCGGCGTGGGTTGAACAAAATACCGATTTTGAAGCCGATATAGGCCGTAGGAAATATCCTTTTCCTGAGCAGGGTAGGATGGGTAGGCATGAACAACCGTCTGACCGTCTGGGCCAGTCAATGCCAGATAACCGCCGGAGGCATTCAGATTGAAATTGGTATGCAGAAAACCGCTGGAGTCAATGTACGGATAGAGCAGATCATTCTTGCCGGAGGCAAAAACCAGAAAATAGCTGTACGGCTGAATTACAGAGCCCGCCGGAAACCGCCATTTCGTCAGCCGTGCTGCATCATCGGTTAAATACCAGCCCTCCAGATTAACGGCCGCGTCTGTCATGTTATACAGTTCAATCCAGTCGGAGGACTGATTATCGCCGTCGCTTATGGTAACGCCGTTGGAGGCCATAAACTCGCTGATGACAACCGGGCCTTCTTGGTCGAGCCAGTTTTGTGAAAATAAGGACAGATCTTTTAAATCAATAATGCTGTCAGGATATAAGTTTGCCGGGCTTGCCGGATCTCCTAACCACGCCGCGGCTAACAACGCCAAATCGCCGATATCCACACGGCAATCATGATTCAGGTCTGCTGTTGGGCAGTCATTGATTGGGGAATCAAATACGGTAATCTGTACCGGAAAAATAAGGCCGTCGTTAAAATCGGGATCGGTGCTGTGAATCCTGAATTCGATTGCGGCGTATTCGGTTCCTTCTTCCAGTTCATCCGGCACTGCGCGGACTGCAACAGTTTGGGGGACATCCCAGCTGGCCGGTGTAAAGGTCAGCACAATCGGCTCGCCCGGTCCGGCAGAACCGTCAATTTGAATATCGGCAGCATTTGAAACGGGCTGAACAGTCACATCCACTGCGGCAAGGGGCAATTTGTTTAAAACCACGCTGAATGTATCCGAAATGGCCGGTTTTTCCCATACTTCGGTGCTGCCGCCGGTTTCTGCAACCGAACCGACGATCCCTTTGCGAAAGCAAAGGGACTGCACGGCATTGAGAAAAATAGTCCGGCCGGCTTCGGTAATGTTGTACGCCGCACCGGAAACATCCTGACCTAAACCGCAAAACATGCGCGGTCCGCCGGCAACCGTCCCTGAACCGGGGTAAAACTCCGCTCCGGCATCCCATCGGGCAATCCAGACGGACTGATCCGTCGCGCGGGTTGCCAGAACCGTGCCGCTGCCGGCAGCGGCTGTGATAACCGTGCTGGCAACGCCTGAATTAATCACATCAACCTGATTGCTGCCATCCAGAGGCACTCCCCTGAAAATTTCATCTGACGCAACAGCAGCCTGCATCATCGCATCCGCTTCGCTTTGCAAGCCGTCTAGCCATTTCCACCGGACATTTCGTGTCAGATAAGCGCTCATGCACATCACCGGCGCCGTCAGGCCGTTCCACTGCGCCACTTCCGTGCTGCTGCTGGCGTATTCACCGCTGGAGGTCTTCCGGCTGACAATGACCAGATCCGCTGCGTTGAGCACTGCGATCTTCGCCTCATCCAGCGTTCGCCAGTATGTCGTCGCGCCGTCAGCTGCCGTAAGGACTGTGTAGCCCTGACTCGTCAGCAGATTGATCCACGGCTGGTCGAAATTAGCACTGTAGTCGTCCGATACCCATACGATAGTAGCCGCCTGCGGCAGGCCCGTCAGGGCAACTACTACAACGAACAATAGTCTCTTTGCGTTTTTCATCTCATTGCCGTTCCTAAACCGAACCATTCAAAAGGAGTTAAACTATGACAACGATGATACGCCGCAGCTGCATCGTGACAGCAACTATCCGGCTTCCAGCCCCCATACGGCTCATCTGCCGTTGCCCAAAAAAACGGCTGCAAACAATCTTGCCGACCTGTTTGCGATGTTTCCCCAACATAACCGAACAGAAGGGAAAGCCCCCAAAAACAGGGCTTTCCCTCCGATCAATCATTCTAATACGGCCATATACAGCCGGTATCTTCCGGGTTATTGCATGTCAGCCAGCTGGCCGCCATCGCTGCCAGATCGTACATATTGACATAGCAATCCGGCACTCCGGCAGGACCGCTCAGATCTGCGGCCATTCCCAGACCCTCAGCCAGAATATCGGCACAGGTTGGAATCAGGATTACGAGGCTGACTTCATCACTGACTTCAACAACGCCGTCGCTGCCTGTCAGCTTCAGGACATAAGTCCCGGCAACAGTCGGGAAGGTTACCAGCGGATCTTCAGCTGTCTTGTCACTGAAAATAACATCCTCGGGATCCACGCCTGCCGGCACTTTGGTAACCGACCACGATAAGGCCATCGGGGCGGGAATGCCGTCATTGACAATAAGCGTCGCATCCAGCGGAACCGGAGCCCCTGTGTACTGAACGGTCTGATCTATGCCTGCCGTCAGGTATGGAATCAAGTCGCCTTCTGCGGCCAGTGCGGCAATCTGGGCGTCACTGAGAGCGTAGTTGTAAACCCGCAGGTCATCCATCTGCCCGGGCCACATACGGACAGCATCCGCGCGGTTTCCGATCTGCGGCGGAAAAGCCCCGGTGGTCAGCAGATAGCCGCTTGGAGTAGCTGTGGTCCCGTCCAAAACGCCGTCAACATATATCTTGAACTGGGCATTGACGCCGTCATAGACACCAGCGACATGATGCCAGAAGCCATCAAAAACCGGACGGACGCTGAACACGTCCAATCCCGTCTGAACTAGATTCCACCGGTTTGCATTAATCTGAAATCTCACAGCATCAATCCCAAAGCCGAAGATAACCGGCGTACTTACTGCTCCTTGCGCATCGGCCTTGGCCCAGACGGCAAATGTGGCGCCCGTTTGAATATCATTAAAATTCGGGTCGCCTGCCCGCGCATTGGGGATTTCCCAATAGCTGATTTCCATAAAATCAGCTGCCTTCAGAGAGCCGGTAATATGTCCGGGGACAACATTCGGCTCGCCGGGAGTCGTTCTGTGGTAGATGCCGTCAAAACCATGTCCGCTGACATCAATCAGAGTATTGGGGTCCGGCAGACCGTCGAAATCCCAGTGGGCAATCAGGGTGTCCTTGGCGGGATCTCTGACATAAACGGTCATTGTATCCGATGTTGCCAGCTCGCCATCGCTGGCTTCCAGTTTCAGGACATATGTTCCGGCGGCGCTGAAGGCGGCAGTCGTAGCCGCCGCGGAGGCATCGGCGATGGAGGCCGCTGCCGGTCCGGAAACCTGCGTCCAGCTTATGGTCATCACCGTCGCTTCCGGATCGATGGCAGATCCGGCCAGCGCGACAGCATTACCGATATAGGCGATGCGGTCTGGTCCGGCGTTTACCAGCGGCTTGCGGTTCCACGCAGCGCCGCTCATTTCATACACAATATTCAAAAACAAACTTTTGCCGGCTTCAGTAACGTTGAAAGCCGAACCGGAAACATCCTGCCCCATGCCGCAGAACACACGCGGTCCGCCAGCATACTGTCCCGAACCCGGATAATACTCTTGGCCGGTATCCCATTTGGCAATCCAGATGTATTGGTCCGAGGCACGGGTCGCCAGAACGGTGGAATTGCCGGGATTGGTCGTGGCAATTACGCTTGCCACGCCGGTGGCAATGGTGTCAACCTGATTGTTTGCATCCAAGGGCACGCCCCAAAAAAACGGGTGGGATGGATCAAGAACCTTCATAATTGCGTCCGCCTCGTTTTGGTCGGCGTTCAGCCATTTCCAACGGCTGCTTCGTGCCAGAAATCCACTCATGCACAGCACCGGCGCCGTCAAGCCGTTCCATTGTGCCACTTCCGTGCTGTTACTGGCATAATCGCCGCTGGATGTCTTCCGGCTGATGATGACCAGATCCGCCGCGTTCAGCGCTGCGATTTTCGCCGCATCCAGCGTGCGGTAGTACTGGTTGGCACGAGCAGTAACCGTGTATCCCTGACTGGTCAGCAGATTGATCCACGGCTGGTCGAAACTTGAGCCGTAATCATCCGACACCCATTCGATGGTGACTGCCTGCAGCAGCCCGACCATCACAAGAAACACACCCAACAATACCCTCTTTCCATTTTCCATCTCATGACCCTTTCAAAAAAAATGATTGGTTAGGTAATTCCTGCAGCCTCATCGACTTCACGCCGATTTCATTAAATCCTATGCAGGCTTCCACTGTTCAATTTCTCCCGGAATCTGTTTGCTGCTAATCGCATTGTCTTCTATCAATCCTGCCGCTGTTATTCATCCGGTTATTTCTTCCGGTATCCCCAGCCGCTGTAAATATATTGTATATCCGTTGTGTGCCCTGCCGGGGGAGCTTCTCGGCCGTAGTTGGTGGTTCCAGTCTTTGCCAGCTTGTTGGGCCGGTCCTTGGTAAACGGATCCACCCACTTATGATTTTCTGCAGGCCCGTCGCAAAATCCCAAGGTGCTGCCGTCGCCGTGCGTTACCGCCAGAGGATCCCACCACTCCAATCCGCCCCCTGTCCATTCCGGAGCCCCGAAACTCCAGGCGCCGTTGTTGTAATTCCGCATATCCGCCTCTTCGACCAGCATAATTTTTGTCCCCGGACCCACGATCTTTCCGAAACGGTGGATTTCATTAGTGCCGGTCAGGGTGCCGGACCAGTTCAGGTAAGCCGGCATAGAATACGTGCGGAAGATATTGGACAGGTCATATAAGCTTTTCCGCTGATCCATCGGGCAGTGAAATACGTCAGCGTTTTTGATGTATTCAAACAGGACGCCCTTGCTGATGCCCCGTTTTTCATCCTCATCCGTTACAATGGGGGTAACCTGCGTCAGCGAAGGGGTGTTTCCGGCCGTATCAACTGGATTTTTGACCCATGGATAGGCGTTTTGAGGGGTCAATGAACAAATCAGACCGTTATTTTCTCCCTGATACATATACCATGCCAGAGAGGTGCTTTTGACATTCGCCAAGTCGGCCACCATTGAGGCCTTTCGTTTGGCCATATTCAGACCCGGGATAATGAGGGTCAGCAGCTGAGCGATAATCGCTATCACCACCAGCAGCTTGATTAATATAAATCCCTTTTGTTTGCGCACGTTCTATTCTTCTGAGAACAACATATTCTATTTCTGCTATCCGATCCTTCTCCGCATAGCAGCCGGTTCTTTGCCGGCCTTTCAGGGCCTGCCGGCCCGGTACATCTCGGCGATTTCCTCGCCGCTGAAAACACGTTTGGCAATAATGATTTCGTCGATTTTCCCATTGAACCGGGAGTTATCGCCGGGTGCATAGTCCGCACCAATCAGCAGAGGTGCCTCCCGAAACTCCTGTTGATGCGGCCACCGCTGCGAATCAACCAGCTGTCCGTTCAGGTAGAACTTCAGGGTTTCATTATCATGGGTCACTGCAACCAGTATCCAGCCGAACAGTTCGGGCAGCTGTCTGCTGGCTATTTGGTTGCTGTCATCATTCGAATCCAGTTTTCTGGCAAGATGGATATTACGGCGCCAGTCTATCTCTACAGGACTGTGGTAGCCCAATTGGTAATTGCAGAAAGAACGCGGCGGGAGGCGGTTGGACACAATATGCCCGCCGTCCTTTGCATCAGCGCAGTAAATCCACGCGGCAAGAGTAATCGGCCCGTTGATGCAGAGCCGGGCATCGGCGGCAATTTCCGCATACTGGCGCCGGGAACGGTCAAACGCCAGAGCGGTTTTTTGCGGCCACCGTCCCTGCGTCCAGGCGGGCGGGGCTTCGCCGCTGGCACTGCAGAGCTGCCCGTTGAGACTTCCGAAGGTTTCCGCCGCCACATTGACCAGCAGGTCGGGATTGGCAGGATCTTTCTCAAAGGTATAATACGCCGCCAGCGACGGATCTTTGCGAAGCTGAAGACTGTACGCCAGCCATCGATGGTAAGCCGAACCTTGGATTGCCCTGAGCCGCACTTCAAACTCGTCCGAGCGAATGAAGTGGTCCTGAGAACGAGTCTGGGAGGAAATGTCTCCGCTGCTGCTGACCTGTCCTCCCTGCCCTTCTTTGACTGTCAGATTTTTTTCATATCTCAGGAGATCAGAGCTGTTGCGGATTTCCACCTCGCCTTGAAAGACATAAGCATGGGTATTGCGCCCGTCAAAGCTGACCCCGAATTCCGTCCCAAAATCGACAACAGCGGCGTTAATCGTCCGGACGACAAAGTGCCTGTCGTTCTGCTTGTTCACATCCACCACCAAGCGGCCGGCCTTGAGAAAAATCTGGTTCATGGACTCCAGTTCAAATTCACTGGGCGCCTGGACAATGATTTTGGTTCCGTTATCGAGAATAATCTCCGCCAGTCCGCAGATCAGTTTCATCGGGCCGGTGTAAAGGTCGCATCCTTCCTGAATCATTCCGCTGGCATCTGCCCACTGGGCATCTGCAACACGGGCAAGCCGGCCAACCAGCTGGGAATGAGAGACCGGAACGAATTTGATATACGCCAGAAACAGCAGCATGACCGTCAACGACAGAACGGCAACAAACAGCGATGCCTTATTGACTGTTCGGGCAACCCGCTCTGTCCGGCCGTGCAGCACAGCAGGATGGATTTCCTGCTTGGGATGAAAAATCTCTACGGCCGGTGCGGTGGTTTCGGCGGCAGCCAATTCCATCAGTGCATCATTGTACACGCTCAAATCCGAATCGTGCGGAATGTGACCGGCAAAGCCGGCCTCCGGAGATGTTAAAAACCTGTGCAGCCCGGAATGGAGGTAGGCATATTCCAAATAGCGCTGCCTTGCCTGCGGGTCGCGTTTCAGCTGAGTGTCAAGGTCGGCGATTCCCTCTTTCGTGATGACAGAATCGTGCATTTCTTCGATTAACCGGGGCAGTCGGAGATTGTCTTGGATATCGGGATGCATTAAAAATCTCCGGTTCGCAGCTGCTTCTGCACACAGTTAACCAGAAGCATTTTAATTCTCGACATATTCTGATAAACCATGTGGATTGTCGTTCCAATCCGCAGGGCTATCATTTTTGCAGAACAGCTATGGGTATAACGCAATTTTAATAATTCCAGATCTTTGCGGGGCAGTTTCCCCAAGCAGTCTTTTAAGGCCTGAAACCTCCGTTCCAGCTCCGGCATCATCTTTTCGCTCTGAGCGGCCAGAAGGTCCAGCGTCTCCTGACTCAGGAAGCAATCTTTCTTTTTTTTGCGGTATTCGAGAATGCGATACTTGGCAATCGATATACCCCATGCGACAAAATCCGTTCCGGCGGAAAAATCATCAAATTTTTTCCACATTATCGTCGAAGTATCCTGCATGATGTCATCTGCATCGGCTTCATTAATCACAACACTCTGAATATATGCATAAATCCGGTAATGATTAGAAGACAATAAATGGATAAAATATTCTGTTTTCGTTCTATCTGAATCCATTGCCGTTGATATCCAAAGAGTCCTATTCCTCCTAAAAGCTTAAGCTTATATCGTTTATTTTCTCCTATATGGTAATGGCCATTCAGATGCTTTTCTGAATATAAAAATTAGAATTAAATTTGTGCCGCTTCCCGAACACCCGGCCTTTTGCTTCTGTCTGATGCCAAAATCGCATTTTGCAGCTCCAGCAGCCAACACCGCTTGCCAAATAAGGTGTCCAGTATAAAACGCCTCAAATATGCATTTTAGAAAAAAGCGACTCCAGAATAGGATAATTAGGTTGCAGAAATTGTGTATCTAACTGACATTTCCCATTTAAACAGTTAAAAAACATAATTCCTCCTAACGACATCTACAATTTTACAAAATTCGCTACCGCAGGGTCAAGAAATCCATTCCATGCCCCAGTATTATCCAAAATCCCGTAAATATACGGTTTTCCATGCACTTGAACACTTACAGACATACTTTTTGACAGACCTTGATTGCTTTGACGTTCGTAAAATCAGGTTTTTAAGCATTCTTCGGCATCATTTATCCGGTCTGTCAACCTCCCCTTTTCTTGAACAGTTATAATTGGAGAGTTTCACACACATAGC